>SESG01011260.1_pt1 | contig 56472 bp, 60 predicted proteins | sample 3171421 | NCBI WGS metagenome assembly SESG01 (sample SAMN10866946, study PRJNA518727) | freshwater metagenome | biome: subpolar coniferous forest; feature: holomictic lake; material: water; isolation source: holomictic Lake 227, 6 m and 8 m depth | place: Canada: near Kenora, Ontario | collected...
ATCTCCACTCGGGTAGCGTTGCCCGGAAACTTGGTCTTTTGGAAAGAAAACAGGATGACTGGAAAGCGGTTTGCGAACTCACAGGCAACCTTAGACGATTTGACCCGTCTGATCCTGTAAAATATGACCTGGCGCTTTTTAGCCTGGGGGTTTATGAACACTTCTGATTTTTAGTATATTTGTAAAGAAATTCTCGGAAAAATGAAGAAACTATTTTACCCGGCACTGGCTCTTTTAATGATCATCGCCTTTTCGTGTACCAAAACCAAGGAGGATATTAAAGTTGAGCTCCTGAATAACTTCATGCCCACAACAACAAATTCTTTTTGGACTTATACCGATTATCCCCAGGGCAGCGTTTACAGTCAGCTGGTTACCAGCATCGACTCCACTTTCGGAGGCAAGAAATACCGGGGTGTCGCCAATACACAGGCTGGGATATCCTGGTACCGCAAAGATGCTGGTGCTTATTATAATCTGCTGATCAATGGAAATCAACAGATTGAATTTCTCTATTTAAAAGATAATGTGCCTGTCGGTGCACATTGGGATGTTTCCTACACTAACAACGGAAATCCTACCAAATTGCATTATACCATCGCAGAATTTGATGTGCCAAAAACTGTTTACGGGTTCATTTACCCGCATTGCATCAACGTGAATATGAAGACCTATATCGACTTCGGCGACGGAGATACTTTGATGGGGAATAGCACAAACCTATATGCCAACGGAGTTGGATTGGTGTATGTGGAGCGCTCTTATGATAGCAAAACCTATCTTAACAGCTATAAAATAAATTAAGGCGCGCAATTCACGCACGACTTATTTCTTCATTTTCCCAAGCAATTCAACATACGCCGCTTTCTCCCTAAGCGAAGCAAAGCTGCTATCTTTTTCCATCCGATCCAAGTCATTAAACCCTAGATTCACTGCATCTTGCAATGACTTTATTGCTTCGCTCTCTTTCCCTTGCTTCAGAAAAAGCACAGCCCCAAGGTAGGCATGCTCAGCATTCTCCGGGTCGATGACAGCGTATAGTTGGTTATAACGATCCGCAGCATCCCAGGCGCCGGAACGCATCGCCTGGTTGACACTGGTATATGTGGCCAGGCTCAAATAGCCCAGGACACGTTTGTACATCATTTTTTCATCAGAAGTAGCAGAAGTCTTCGTCTTCTTATCCAGGGAAGCTGCTTCTTTCCGCCACCAATTCACATCTTTTGACATCAGGTCTGCTGCATAGTCCAATTGCGCGTCTTTTTCGTGCTGTAGGATTTTATTACACTGATTAACAGCACCTTGATAGGCGGGTCTTTTTTGAATAACATCCAGTTCTTTTTTAAATGTCACATCCTGGGGGAAGCCTTCAAGGTAGTGAATCGCCTTATGGCAAACATATTCTTCCAGCAAAAGGTCATTGGCTTGCCTGGCTACTACCAGGTCTCTGTGAAAAGCGGTCAACACCTCGGCAATATAATCATTGTCTGTTGGCAGGAATCCGTCTTTCATCGCCTTTAGCTGTAGCCAGTAAAAGATCTCAGGAATCATTGTCGCCGGTGGCCAGGCATGTTTTCCATCATGAAGCAGCAGGAAATGGGGTAAGGGGCTCTTGTCAAGCTGGTTAAACATGAGCTTCATTTCCAGGTAATTCATATCGCCCATACCGGCAACTCCAAGGTATTCAAAGGGTTTTGTGATGGGTGCACCCAAGTCAGGAAGCCTGGCAGAACATCCGATCACGGCATGTATATCGGAACGTGTCATTGCAATAGCGCCTGCGACCCGCGCACCCCCCGAAAACCCAAAGAGTTGTATACGGTCCGGATCGATACTCAGGCGGGAAGAAACATCTTGTATCAAAGTTTTAAAGATCTCAAGGGAGGTCTGAAAAGGCAGACCGTTCCTGGAATCATTGGAACCAATTAGGATATAACCATATTTCTGTGCTTGTTCCTGGCAGAGTTTCAGTGGGATACTTCCTTTGCCACTCGGGTCGAAAGCAACAATTACCGGCCACTTTTTTGTGGAGTCATATTGCGAAGGCAAGTATAAGGCAAAGCTACAATCCCCCGACAAACAACTGATTTTTTGCATGATGACTCCTCTTTGTAGCACAACTATGGCAGGTGCAGCTTGACGCGACCCTGTCTTCCCTTTACACGAAAACCCCAGTAAAGTAAGGCCCGCCAACATCAAAATCCAACAAAAATTCTTCATAGCTTAAGTTTAGAAGCTATAAAATTAACAACATTCTGTATTTTCGCAGGAAACAAATCAATTTCCTTTCCGTGAGTACAATCTCTGAAAACCACACTTTAGAAAATGTCGCCAGGCTTTACCTCCTCAAGTTACAAGCCATCAACCAATATGAGTATTTTGCTAAACAATCGAAGAAAGACGGCTATGAACAGATCATGGCAATCTTTACCGAGATGCACGAACAGATCCTGAATCATGCCAAAACATTATTCAGGCTACTGGAAGGACAATCGCCAGTCGTTTCCCTGGAGGTTAAAAGTCCGGGCATCAGCAACACCGCAGAAAACCTGGCTGTCTCCATCGCTAATGAAAAAGCGATGATCGCACTCTTGAAAGAATGTGAAGCGCTTGCCTGGACTGAGGACCAAAAGAAAGTAGCCACGAAACTCAAGCTATTCTCGCAAATTAGTGAGTTCTATGTGAGGCGTTTTGAGAAACTCCTGAAAAACATTGAAGATGGCACTGTCTTCAAGAAAGATCATAAAGTTAAATGGTATTGCCGCAAATGTGGGCTCATCTATGAAAGTGAGCGCGCCTTGCATAACTGCCCCGGATGTGAGCATCCTCAAGGGTACTTTGAGGTGTTGGCGGAGAATTTTTAGGCTGACGTCATCAAGAGCGGAGTCGAAGGATGGCGGGATCGGCTGAAGACTGTTAGACTGAGGGCTGAAGGCTATAGAACTTGATCATTTGCTGCGCTATATTTCGACAATCGTAGTATTCGAGTGCGAGTAGCTGTGCATTTTTACCGATCATCCGGCAGAATTCCTTTGACTCTCTGCATTTGCTGATTTGAATGGCCAATTCTTCCTTAGTATTCCCAATTAAAATGTTTTTTTGATCTGTATATGGGATTCCTTCGGCGCCAATGGTCGTGGAAATGATCACTTTTCCCAGTGCCATGCCTTCTATTATTTTTGCCCTGATACCGCCACCTGACAATAAGGGAACGATCATTATCGCCTTGTCTGCATGATAGTCAACTGATTCGCTTACTTTCCGATCTACAATAAGGTGTTTATTCTGCCGCTTTATAAACCACTGAGGCATATTTTTTCCTGCAATTCTGAAAATGAATTCAGGATAATCTTTAATGACAAATGGCATTACTTCTTCCACAAACCACCTGATTGCCTGAGCATTAGGCAACCAATCCATAGAACCCAAATGATAAAAAACCGGAAAATTCTCAAATTGCCTTTCTGTATCTAGGTATTGACGAATGGAAAAGTCAAACCCAATAGGCACGGTGGCCATGGCAATTTTTGGTGCGTAGAGTGCGAATAGCTGACGATCCGCTTCAGAAATGGCGATGATGCCATCAACTTTAGCTACCTGCTTAATTTCAAATTGCTTTAGCCGCTTCGTTGCCAAACGCAAATAGCTCTTTATAAATGGATTATAAGCGTGAGCCAGGTACCTTTCCCATACTTTATTTTCTACATTCTGCGGACGAAGCACTACCCTGGCTCTCGAATATTTCCTGATTGTATCCAGATACAGGCACAAATACACATGCTCCAGGTGGACGATATCATAGGAATCCTCCTTCAAAATTCTTATTAAATATGATTCAAATTCCTTTGAATAAAATCGCTCCACGAAATAGGATTCATTGGAAAAGAGATTCAGGAGTGCTTTCACCGGACTGAATCGGGTATCCACCCTGGCATATTCGAAACGGGTCTTTTTGACAAAGTCTGTTGGAATGACGCTTTTTTCGACCCAATTCCTGGGTGTGTTGATTGCAAACACTTTCAGATCAACATTCTGTGAAATCAAGCCTAAAGCTGTATGATATATAGAATAAGCGCCTCCATCATGAAGGGGAAAAGGCATCTTATGGCATAGTTGTAATACTTTCATTGAGTTTCTTTATTCCCGATGCAGATGGTTTATTGTATCAACGATCCTGCTAATCTGATCACCGGAAATGTCATGAAAAAGCGGAAGACATAATATGTTCCTTGCAATTTTCTCTGCCACAGGCAAGTCATGGGTTTTATACATCTCAAACTCCGGGGTATCACTCAGCAGCGGAGAAAAGTATTTACGACTGACGATATTCCTGCTTTGCAGCGCATTAAACAATTCATCACGACTGGCCCCGAAAACTTCAGGATCAATCAGAATTGAAAGATAAGAATAATTATGTCGGATGTTTTCGGATTCAATCAACATTCGAAGTCCTTTACTTTGGCTAAAGAACTTCCTGTAGTGCATCGTGGCTGCTTTCCGCATTTCAATCACAGTATCGACATATTTTAACTGACACAGGCCAAATGCAGATTGAATCTCATTCATCTTGGCATTGAAACCATATCCACAGAGTTTGTGGTCCTGGTCAATGCCTGTATTTTTTAGCGCATCTATTTTCTGTTTTGTCTCTTTATCATGACAAACAATCGCCCCACCTTCAAAAGTGTTAAATACCTTTGTTGCATGGAAACTCAATACAGACAGGTCTCCATAATTGCAAAGGGAGTTCCCATTCATTTGCACCCCAAAACAATGGGCAGCATCGTAAAGGACTTTTAAATTATATTTCTTTGACAGATATTTAATCTGGTCAACATCACAAGGGGCGCCAAAGATATGGACCGGCAATATGGCAGCTGTGAGCGGGCTTATTGCTGCTTCAATAAGGGAAGAATTGATATTAAGGTCGGTTTCATTAACATCGACAAATACCGGCTTCAGATTATTCCAATAGATGGCCTGCAAAGTGGCCGGAGAAGTAAAGGGAGTCGTAATCACTTCACCCTGAAGATTCATCGTTTTTAAGGCAATCATCAAAGCCAATGTGCCATTGGCAAACAAACTGATATAATTTACCCCGAGATAATCAGCTATTGCCTGCTCAAATTCAGCATGTACCGAACCGCCGTTCGTTAGTTGACGGGAAGCCCATATCCGCTCAAGATATGGCAACATATCCGCTATTGGCGGCAGAAAAGGCTTCATCAGGAAAATTTCTTCAGACAAATCATGCTCGCTCTTCATGCCAGTGTAGATATCATTATATTTAATTTCGTGTTCCATTGTTTAGTGACTTTGCCAGAACTTCATTACTTTTTCTTAAATATTTCATCAATCAATATGTCATGCACCGCAAAAAAATAAAAGATATTAATACGGAGTAGGTTTTTAAATCGAAAAGGAAAAGTCATCCTGGCTGGCAACACTGATAAAACAGCCATCAGGCTAATCAGGATAAAAGCAATGACATACGCAATCCCTTCAGTCATAGCGATTCCCAAGATGACATAACAGCCTGACAAGAGAAATGGAATAATTAACCTAAGGTATTTATGCCATATCAACATCGTCCAATGCTGATAACTCAATTCACTGATCAATGTTCGCTCTTTCAAAAGTTGCAGCAGGCCACAGAGATATCTCCTAGTCCTTTGATAATCATACAAAACCGAAAAATTATCATCGATAATATGGCAGTCGTTTATGAGTTCTATCTGCTTGGTTTTTAGGATTCTCAGACTCAGGTACAAATCATCCAAAATGATATATTCGGGTATTGGTGAATAACAATGTTTCCGGATCGCATAAAAGGGACCATAAACACCAATCAGGCTCCCGGCATTGCTTTCAGCCGATTTCATAAAATTCTCGTGCGTACGGATAAAAGAAAACTGTTCCTTATTGTCACGCGATGAAATACATCCCGAAACCGCCCCGACATCTTCTCTTCTCATTGGCTCCAAAATCCGCTTCAAAATATTGGAAGATAATTTCTGCCGCTGATCGCAGAAAATCACGTAAGGATGATCTGCTTTGGCAACACCAAGGTTCATGGAATAAGGAATTCCGTGCTGTTTGTCATTAAAAATAATTTTCAAAGAATCCGAAACCGGGTATCTTTTTAAAATTTCAATGCTGCCGTCGGTGCTGCCGTCATCAATAACAATTAATTCTGCGGATTCAAAGAAGGATATTTCTTTTAACAGGAATTCTATTTTATCCTTTAAAAAAGCTTTCCCATTGAATGACAACAAAATCACTGAAACACGCGTGATCGCCTCCTTTTCCACACTATATAATATATCACGCTTTGCAAAAAGCCTCAAGCAGATTGGGTAAGACAAATACAAACCGACAACGCATATAGTTATGCCCAATATTATAAGCACGGGATTGTTATGTTTATTAAGTGAAAGATCAGCGGTTATTTTTCTTAATTAACTTTAGCTTGTAAATAGACTTTAACAGCAGATAAAGCTTCTTACCAGCAGATTCCGGTAATAGTCTCTGGATTTTTCTTGAGGTCTCTTTTGCGGTATCAAACCACCAGCTTTTTGTATCCTTGTTGCTGTAAAAACCATTTTTTTTGACCAGCCTTATTGCCTCCAGCCTGTCTTTATAAGGAAACTCAGGCGTTTCAAAAACAATTCTTGGGTTTATGGAATGAAAATCATGAATTTCTTCGGTATAAAAAGTCCCGTGTTCCCTGATATGATCCCACTGAGCTGTTCCTTTAAAAGGAAGAACCGTATAGAAATTGGTATAATCACTTTCTGATTGTTTTGCATATTCAATTGATTGCTTCACCGTATCAAGGGTCTCAAACGGACTGCCAATCACATACTGGGTCATAACTTCTATACCAACACTTTTTAAATAACTGATTCCCCGGGTAATTTTCTCAATTGTCGTTGACTTGTTGATATGGGCCAATATTTCATTATTGGCTGATTCCACGCCAATGGAAACATTATAACAGCCGGCCATTTTCATCTTTTGAGCCATTTCCTGTGTCATGACATCTGCCCGTATAGAGGCTGACCATAGAATCCTGATATTTTTAGCAATTAAAAGGTCGCAGAATTCTGCCAGGTTTTTCTGATCTACATTGAAGCTATTGTCGCCAAAGACAAAGATCTTTTTCCCATAATTTTCAAGCAGGAATTCTATTTCATAGACCATGTTTTCTGCCGTTCGGTTCCGGTATGTTTGATTCCATATCGAACTTGAGTTACACCAGGCACAGGCATAAGGGCATCCCCTGCTTGTGATCATCCTGTGAAGGGGATATCTTTCCATTGGGAAAAGATCATATGCAGGAAACGGAATTTTATTTATGTCTTTAATGTGAGCACGTGGTGGGTTCATTATAACACTCCCTGAAGAATCCAGATAAAGTAAACCCGGAATCTCTTTAATTTCTTTTGTTCCTTTCAAGTGTGCGATCAATTCTGAGAAAGTAATTTCGCCTTCACCAACGACCACGAAATTTGCCGGAGTCTTTTTGAAGATGTCTTCTTTAATCGTTGTGACGTAAGGTCCACCCAAACAAACCTTTACTTCAGGATTGTTCTTCTTTAGCTTGTTAAAAATACCAATAACCTCAAAATAAACCGGTGAGAACACTGTCATGGCAACAAGGTCGAAGGAAGAAGCAAAGAATTGTTTTGTCTCTTTTGCGGTTGCGACCCGGGTATCAAGGACCTGGAAGTTCAGGTCATCATGCGCTTCCCTGGCATAGGCAGCCAGGTAGGCTAGGCCTAAATGAATTGTTTTGTACCTTCTGTCCTTGTTGGGAAAAATGAGTCCTATATTCATCACCATTCAATTTCTGCCCGGTCCATAAAGAACTTTCCACTGGGAATTCCCTTCTCGGTGGCAAGCCAAACAGCAGTATCCGCGCCTTCGCTTACTTGCCTGGGAGCATTGGGGCCGCCCATGTCTGTCCTGACCCAACCGGGACACATGGCATTCACTTTTATTTTAGTATCCTTTAATTCATCTGCAAACATAAGTGTCAATGCATTTAATGAGGACTTTGACAAGCGGTAAGCCGGAAGATCTCCTGCCATGGTATTTAAGGCACCCATTCCACTGCTTACATTGACAATCCGGCCCTCCTCACTTAACTTTAACAAAGGCAAAAAAACCTGGATCATGCGAAAAGCACCAAAAAAAATTGTTTCCATCACCCGTTTAACATTAAAAATGGATACCTCTTCAGGACCAGGCTTTTCTTCAAGAATTCCTGCTTTTCGCATCGAGGGAACGATCATTTTCTTTAATTGACTGAAGCCATAAACCTTGGTTTCCAGGAATGCCTTCGTCGTACTCAGTATCGAGCTTGAATCACTTACCTGGTATTCTCCTATACCGGCATTGTTAATCAAGACATCAAGTTTACCATAATGATCTTTGACAAATTCATAAAGATTACGAATGCTATCTTCCTGATTTATATCAAGTTGCTTTACCAATACATTTTTACTTAATGCCCGTGAGGTAGCGAGGCCTTTTCCCGGATCCCTGGAACCTAAAATTATGGTATGTCCAAGCTCATCCAGTTGCCGGCAAATTTCCAGCCCAAGCCCCCTGTTTCCTCCGCTGACTAAGATTGTTTTCATCTAATTTTTGACAAATAAATTTTTATACATCCTATTCTTAGCCCTTGCCAACAAAAGCGGAATCATTTTTACTACAGCAAGCCGGTTATTAAGGGGATATTTAATCATGGATGCCAGCATATTACGACTAAAATGATGACAACAACCATTACAGCATTCGTAATAATGCCCTTGGCTTAGATCGAATTTAATTTTCTCGGTGGCATTAGTCCATAGGGCAATTAATCCCAAATCCCTATTGTTCATAATAGAAATAGAGGACTGGACCAGGCCACAGGGTTGGATACCGCCATCATAGGCAATATCAACAATTGCATACAGATCTCTGCAATAGAATTTATTCAGAAGATCTTTAAAAAACCAGGTACTCCCCTGCCCGCCTGCTTTCAAAAGGTAAGCGCTGATCCAGGGAATGATTCTGTAGACATTTGACGAGATGTTGTTTTTCTTTTCAAATTCAAGAATTCTGCTCAATTCAAGCAATAATATGTCAAATTGATCCGGGCTTACGTTCAAGCTCGACTTGTTTTCTAATGTTGATCTTTCCGGGTAATTTGAATAATAAATTACTGGCTGAAACAACACTTTTTTCAGCCCGATCTCATGGGCTTTGATAAAGACATTCGACAAATCCCTGAAGTTATATTTTGAGATCACACATAAAAGTGTCACAGGAATGCCGTTCTCACACAATTTCTGTATTGATTTTAATGCATTGGACAGCGCAGAAGAAGTACCGCGGGACACAGACTGAATGTCATCCTGAAAAGAATCAACAGAGATATTGATTTCAGCTTTGCAGTCTTTCAAAATTGCTAAATCATTATCGTTTAATGCATGAGCAGTCATCCCATTGCTTGTAATGGAGCAACGAACGCTTTTCGTCGCAGCATAGGCGACAACGTCAATTATTGAATCAAATAAAAATGGCTCCCCGCCGCATAAGGATATTTTGCAAATCTTGTTCTTGTGCATTTCATCAAGAATCCACCGTAAGTCATTAAAGCATAAATTGCTCTTGACCGGAGCGGGTCCGTTTTGACCAATCTCACAATAAATACAACGCTGATTGCAGCGATTGGTAAGATTGACAGCTACTTTACTTGGCTTTGTCCGATTCAGACTCAGGGCAAATATCTCAGGAAGATAATTTGAAATGATTTTTGAACCCATGAGGAGACTAACAATTTGGATATATTGTAAAAGTAAACAAATCCTTTAGTGGAATTCATGCCTGGCATAGCCGATCGACAAAAAACTGCCTGCTTATCTCCCACTGAGCTGATAATCAATAATTAACAATTCTGCTGAAAGATTCAGCTTACGGGTTAATTTACGAATCAATTCAATGCTAAGCTTCCGTTTACGGTTAAGAACCTCGGAAACTTTACTGTTTCAGCCAAATTCGTTTCCAGATCAACCTGCTTCAAATGCATTTCCTCCATTCTTATTTTAATGGCTTCTATGGGATCAGGGGCTTCTATTGGATAGTTCTTTTTCTCAAATTCATCAATTAATAATGCCAGAATATCTGCCTCATCACTATCAATTGTTCCAATTTCAGCATCGAAGATTCATCAAGCCGTTTCAATGCCATCCAATAATCAGCCTCTGTTTTTATAGGGTTGATTTTCATTTAAATTGAATTTGAATCAATATGGTTATATTCAAAATGTGTTCCGATAAACTTAACAAAGACCCACTGTTTCTGGAAATTTATTTTAGCAAAACAAAAACAAATCGTGGAAATCAAACCCAAGGCGATCTTTGAGCCTAATCTGCCAAAATACCAACTTCAATTTTTAAGCGACTATTGCGACAGGAACAAGCTCTTATCACCTGACAATCACCACACGTGATGTTCTAAGGTCACAGTTTTTACCATCATCATACTCGGCAACAAACCAGTAAATACCATTTTGTAATCCTAAAGCTGAAACATGCTCCGAATTTATATGAAAGCTGTGCATGCCCTCTGTTACTGTAAATACAGGCATCACCTCCTTTTTGCTGCCCAGCATGTCGCTTAAATAAATATGTAAGCTTCCTGGCGCAGGCACGTAATAGCTGATGTCAGTCTGATCCCGCATTGGATTAGGTGCACAACCAAACAATGAAAATCCCTGAGATGGATTTTGCAAACCTGGATATACAATTGCTGCTCCGGGAATCTCTTCTGCGTTTTCATCTGTAATGATACTTCCTGCTTCCAGCCCAAAGAGCCCGGCTCCAAACCTGACGGCATGCACCTGTAAACTGAATAAAATATCTCCTGCCTTCAAAACCAACGGCTGTAAACTGAACCAGGCAATGCGTACCTCATCTTCAGTGACCTTACTGATGAAATAAGCATTAGCCCCATCCTCATTAATCCCAAAAGGAATAACATTGATGACCGAGACATCTTGTGGTTTGTAGCTGATTACCAGAGAAGCCGAACTAATACGGAGTGTTTCTTTTACACTGAACGGAACTTCCACCTCAACCTTGCTGTTCCATACCAGGTTTCCTGATTCATAAAGTTGCATTGAGGATGCTATTTTAGCAGCTGGATTATAAGAACCATTGACATCGCCATAACACAATCCCTTGATGTTTCGTGTCAGGTCTGAATTGACATGAAGGGTATCAGCATTGCTGTCCCACAGCCAGTCTCCCATCGGAAAGGAGGAATTGATTCCGACAAAACGTTTCATAGCGAGAAGGGCATCAACAGAATTGATTGTAGAAGATGCATTAAGGTCTGCAGCTTTTTTACGCAGGCCTGTGAGGGTGATGGTCCCAACGAAGTGTTTCATGATAAGCAGCGCATCAACAGAATTTACCCCACCCCAGGCTTTGTTCGTCGAAACAGATGCCATGTAATTCCCCTGAACGAGATTGTTAAAAAGGAAGGCACCACCTAAATCAGTTGTATCTTTCCCCACCAGGCTTCCAGACTTGCTTAAATTCAGAATAGCACCGCCTATTGGCGTTCCTGAGGCATTGTCATAGTTTAATGTACCTTTAAGGATAAGCAAATCATGCACATTTACCAGGAGTGTGGAACTTGTTCCGCTTCCACATCCATTGACGGCATTGACCGTGATGGGAACCACACCATTGATTAATCCGAAATTCAGTCGTATTGTATCAGAAGTACTCACGCCTTCTACATCAATTGGCAGGGTCCAGTGATACGAGTAGGCATTAGCTATTGGTGCAAGGGTGTATGTCACTCCGGCTTGACCGGGAATCACTAAAACAGGACCACTGATATTGCCTGCTCCGGCAGGTGTAATCATGCTGATCGTCAGCTTCAGGACTACAGTGCTGTCACCACCCCACTGGTTGATATAATCTTTGTAATAAATCCCGGCAGTATCAAGTAGCTGTCCATTGAAATTATATGAGGAGCCTGCGCATATATCAACTGCCAATCTCACCGTATCGTAGCGGTGATAATACAATCCTATATGGATGGGCAAACTCACTGTCAAGCCAGCATAGGTGACGGTAAGCAGGTCGCTGCCTGTCTGTAGACCCTTGAAATTACCTCCGCCAAGGGACATCGCATTGTTTGTCAGCAATTGGTATTGAAGCCCGTTTACAGCAGAGACATCACGCCTCACGCCATCGGCAAAGAGACATGACACGAATAAACTTCCAGGCAAACCTTTTGAGAGCACCAACGAATCTGCCGGGCGAATAATGTAGAGGGAGTCAGGTGCGGCAGAAGGCTGAACAATAATGAAGGTAGAGTCTACGAGAAAATTGGAATTGGCATCCCAGCCAAGGGCAATCATCTTTACTTTGCCACACGATAGTGAGGAGACTTTGTAGTGCCATGTCATAGCAGTGGCGGCTGTATCACTAAAAAACAGGGTGTCAGCTGTTTCATTAATAATGAGTGCCAATCTCTGAACGCCGGAGGTTCCTGTCACAGTGACATTTAGGCTGTCTCCATTTGCTGTAAGTGTCCCTGCTGCAGGCAATTGGAAGTGAATCGTATCTGTGATTGGCGCAGCATTTAAAGGGCCCGGCTTCTGACCGAGCCAGGTGAGTAGTGGTGGATGAAAGCCACCAGGAGAGAACTCTGCACTTTGAACCGGCAGTTCCAGAAGGTCCCTGATTTTTGCTTCAGCGTCAGTATTACTGCAGATGCCACAATGCCATTCCTCATTGATATGGCTGTTTGCCGTAACGCCTGCATATTGGCTATTTTCCGCTACGACAAGGTCGCTTGGGCCGCTATACACATAAGGGACAGAAAATGCTGCATAATCATAATTAAAATAAGATGCTATTGCAAGATAGATCACCGTTCCTATAATCGAGTGCCGGACGGCAGGTGTAAAGTCGCTCGCCGTCGAGGTGATTGTATGGGTCGGGACAATATTTTTATTGAGATTAGGTCCGTTGAGGATCACTCGGATGGCATTACTGGTCACTGCCAGGTCATCGAAGGCTTGTCCGCCAATACCCAATACCTTCCTTATCCCCATGGGGATAAGCGTTTGTATCAGATTGGCTCCTTGGGAACCTGAAAGGGGTGAATTTACAGGGATGAGTTTATGGATATCGTTGTTGTAATTGTCACTTTGAAGGTAAAGACGGCTTAATATTGCTCCCATACTGTGTGCTACCACGTCGAAGGATTTGACCTCATAGCCTGTTTTTCGGCAGCGATCAGTGATCTTCGCTATGAATGTAGGCAGAATAAATGCGTTTTCCTCAAAGGCCACCTGGTTCGTCCCTTTATAGTCAACACATTCAACGATATCTTCATTATATCTGCCCGTGGCAATTAGATAATCGGCGCATTTCCTGAAAGCCCCCCCGTCACTGTCGAGCCCGTGAACAAGCAAAACCGGGGTTCGGATAATACGAATAATTTTTTCGCAGAAGAAATCCGAGTTTGTAACATTGCTGTGCAAGGTGATTTTAGCCTTTACTTCGCGGTAGAATTCATTACTGGGAGTCTCGCTATAAAATATCGGACTTACATAGGTAAAATCAAATTGGTTGGCATAAGGAGCGACGTTTACTGTCATTTCGGTACTTGTAGCTGTTGCTGCTGAGCTGCCTATCGTTCCAATTTTAACGGTAGGGTTGAGATTGATATCCTCCAGTTTGATTTTCACAGTACTTATTGGGGTATTGCCATAGAGACGCTTAATACTCAGGATAATGTTCGCCTTACCGTCGGCAGCCACCCCCAGGGGCATATTTGTAAGAGCACTATCGTTGAAATGCAATTCCGGATTAAATCGGTCCATCAGGATAAAACCTGCAAAATTGGAGGTATTATCCCGATAATAACCAACAACATAACCGCTGTTGTTGACATCGTAGGGATGTAACTCCGATACACCCGAAATGGTCAGTTCCTGATAAGGATATGGTTGATTCGGTTTATACATAAACCCGTGAGTCGAGTTGTATTCCCCAACGATGATTCCGCTGTCGTTGATGCCATGAGCGCGTGTCTTGAAAGCGCCAGGGTAGTCAAAACTTGTATATACACCTAATATGCTGCGGGTTAAGCCGTGATAAACCCCGCCATTAATATAAAAACCGGCAACCGTGCCGAAGTTGTTCAGGCCATAGCCATAAGTGGGGTTATAGTTATAGTGCAGGCTTCCTGTATTAATACTACCGATCATCGTAAAGATCCAGTTGTTGGTTGACAGGTGATAGCTTCCCACCACATCACCAACATCGTTGATCTTATATGGAGTCACCTGCTGGTATCCCGAAAGCCATGAGGTGATAACAGAAGCAACATGGGTATTGAGGTTATACAAAAATCCGATGTTATTGGCATTACTCCCAGAATTGTAGGCACCCACAGCCACATTACTATTATTGATACCATACAGGTAAGTATTTACAGCCCCTGTGGCATTAACAACTATAGTATCCACCTGGTTATATACAAATCCATGTGTCCCGGTGGCATCAGTGTAATAGCCCGCAACCCATTGATTGTCATTAATCCCCATGATATAAGTGTTTGTTGCACCCGAAATTTTAAAACTCCAGGCCTGGGCTTGACAAAAACTATTGAAATCAAGGACAATCACCATAGAAATCAATATAATACGAAGAACCGAGCTTTTCATAATAAACAATATTTTTGTGGAAGCCTTAATCTTTAAAGCACCGAATTGAATAACCATATGTTTTAAAATTGCTACTTGTGATAGAATTGGTGTTCAGGTAGTATATAAACTCCATATACCCATTATTTGAAAAGTATTCCGTCGAACTCCAGAATTGAGCATAGATCTGAAAATAGTCGAAATTGCCATTGTTATAGCGAAGCCCCCCACCCAATGCTGTGAACCCACTTTCGTTTGTACCGCCTATATTGCTGCCGAACCAATGCGCAATACCAGCTTCTTTCATTTTACCTCCGGCAACAAATTCTCCGCCTAAAAAACTAACCAAAGTGTCCCATTCAGCGCTGATGGGAATATGCCAGCCGGCAGGACAAATACCCTGGGCTCCGGGCGTAGTAGTGTACTGCATCATCTCAGCCCATTGGTACAGTCCGCCATAAATGGCGCAATTTGCAGTATCGTCGTTGTAACAATATTTCTCAAGAATACTATCGTTGGTTTGCTCAGAAATGCCAGCTACCATTGTGCCAATATTCAGGTTCTCCCGCATCAGGCATTGAGTCCCTATTTGAATCGTATGATAAATCTGACCACCATAGGAAAATTGTGGCAAACCCGGACATGATGGCATTATCACAAAATTGAAAGTATAATTTGAACTTGTTTGTGGTGCTGCACTAATTGTCGTTTCATGCCCATGGTAATATCCTTTAAGAAGTAAACTGTCTCCCTCCATAAACGCAAAGCCAAGAGCAGATAACACTGATTTTGGGGACATATTTGTATGCACGTCTCCATAATAATCAAGCTTTGCATTTCCTCTTTCCTCGCCAGAATAAATAATTTTAACTGACTTTATCTGAGATCCAAAAGTTGCTGAAGCAAAGCTTACACCCTGTTTATTTGGATAATATCGAAATAAATGCCCCCCTTTGGTTAAATATCGCTCAGTCTTTTGCAAAAGCCTTCCGGAAATATCAATGATTCTTAGTTCAACATCACCAGAAACAGGTACAAAAACTTGGATAATTGCCCGGTCTCTACAAGGATTTGCCGAAGCCAGCCTGATAGAAAAATCTGCAGACTCATCACCTAAAGGCTGGTGAATGCCAACATATCCAAGCAACAGGGTGGTGTCCGGCCAGTGAAGTACGGTATCCCCAAGATTGGTCAAATTATTAACCATCACACTATCAAGGGATCCATTGGCTCCATTGACAGTTGCTGTAAATTTCAGCTGAATAATCTGAGCATGAGCTATCAGGAAAAATCCTGTCAGAAAAATGAATAAAATAGTTTTTTTCATGCTCAATGGTTTTGTGGTTATAAATCCTTTAGAAAATTGCCCTGCAGCGAATATTGTCAATTAAATCTTAACAAATTTTCGGGTACAGCTTCTGTCTTTTGCCGTAAGTTTAATGAAATAGATCCCATTACTGAAACCAGAAGTGGTTACATGATACTCAGTATTAGTCTGCACGATTTCTTGTCGATAAACTTCCCTGCCATAAACATCGTAAATCAGAATTTCATTTATTTTGTCAGAAGACTGAACATTTACCTCATTTGAAGCGGGGTTTGGAAAAACCTGGAACATATTTTCATCTGGAATCTCAGTGATTCCTACCGCATTCCCTGTTGGGTCACGTTTGTAGTAGATCTCGTAGTTCCCGTCACGCATATCTTGCCATACCACATGAACAACCGGACCGGAAACCGCTATTGAAGGGAAAAACGAATAGGCTGGATCATAGGTCAGCCGTGTATCCGGGCCCCAGCTTGTTCCTCCATCTGCTGATATTTTGTAATAAAGCTCGTAGTTGCCGTCACGAAAGTCGTACCAAACCACATGCACCCTTGAAGCAGAAACCGCGACACATGGATAATATGATCCACCCAAATTCGTCGACAATGGGGTATCCGGTCCCCAGTTTACGCCTCCGTCGGCAGAACGCTTGTAGTAGGGTTGCAGGTTGCCTCCACGATCATCATGCCATACCACATGTACCACTGAGCCTGATACTGCAATACAGGGATACCTGGATACACCAGCATTATTTGTCAGCCGGACCTCTGGGCCCCAGCTTACGCCCGCATCGCTGGAGTGCTTATAATAAATCTCCCAGTTTCCGTCCCTATTGTCATACCAGACAACATGCACATCAGAACCGGAAACTGAAACCGCTGGATTCCAGGAATCTGAACCATTGTTCGTTAGCCTGATATCAGTGCCCCAATGAGCACCACCATCCGTTGATCCTTTATAATATATCTCTGAGTTCCCTTGTCGTTCGTCTTCCCAAACCACATGTAAACCAGAACCATTCACAGCAATCGATGGGTTCCATAAATCAAACGGGACATTCGTCAGGCTTGTATCTGCCAGCCAACTGACACCCCCGTTTGTTGAGCGTTTGTAGTATATCGCATAATGCCCATTGGCCGCGTTTTGCCAAACAATATGTACGTCTGAACCTGATAATGCAATGCAGGGATCTAATGATTCATCGACGTTATTTGTTAGGCGCGTATCAGTGCCCCAGTTCACCCCAGCATCTGTTGAACGTTTGTAGTAAATCTCAGTATTTCCGTCTCGATCGTCATCCCAAACTACTTGAACAGTATCACCCATAGCTGCCACACACCAGGCGTTATTCAACGATGTGGTGGAAGTTGCAAGATTGTTTGTTAGCCTGACATCGGGCTGCCATTGGGCTTGAGCTTGCCCCACAACCAACGATTGAACTATGAACAGTAATAATAGAGAATTTTTCATTGATCTATATTCTAGTGCAAATTATTTAACAATATAACCTAACTTTCTGTTCACTTAAAAATATGTTTAATATTTCTTAAGCTCTGGCAATTTTTATAATAACATGCCTTTCAGGAAAGGGTATCGAGCTTTAAAGGAATTACGTGGATTTTCGAAATGAATGTATTTTATTAATATTTTTTAGTACTTTGTATTGCATAGTACTAAAAGTTGCATTATCTTTGTCGCATGGAAGTTGAAAAAACAATTGCGCAAATGCGGAAAGGAGTGCTGGAATATTGCATTCTATCCTTGCTTTCCACCCGAGAGGCCTATGCCTCCGACATCATAGACCGGTTCAAGGCCTCAAGACTCATCCTGGTTGAAGGAACTTTATATCCTTTATTGACCCGGCTAAAAAACGATGGCCTCCTATCCTACCGATGGGAAGAATCACGATCCGGTCCACCGAGAAAGTATTTCCAGATCACGGATACCGGCCAGGCTTATGTGAAAGAACTCAATAAAAGTTGGGATGAACTTGTAGGAGCCGTTAACGAAATCGCAAATTCAAATAATTAAATCATCATATCATGAAGAAGAACTTTAATGTAAACATCGGTGGAATTATTTTCCACATCGATGAGGACGCCTTCGAGAAGCTGGAACATTACCAGCTCAACCTCCGCCTTCATTTTGAGGGCACGGAAGGTCGTGAAGAGATCCTGAACGACATCGAGATCCGCTTTGCAGAGATGCTTCAATCGCGTCTTTCTGATGCAAAACAAGTGATTGTCATGGAAGACATTGATTTCCTGATTGCCGCCATGGGCCAACCTACCGACTTCGGGGATTCCGATGAATCACATTCTTATGAAAAGACAAACCGCCCGAAACGCTTTTACAGGGACCCGGAAAACAAGGTTATCTCTGGCGTATGTAGTGGATTGGCAGCCTATTTCCATGTTGACCCGCTCTGGATCAGGCTGGCGTTTGTCCTCATCACCTTTGCCGGCGTCGGAACACCAATTCTTGCATACTGTATTCTCTGGCTGATTATTCCGCAAGCTAATACAACCACAGAACGACTTGAAATGCGCGGCGAGAAGGTGAATATCTCGAACATCGAGAAGTCAATTAAAGAAGAATTCGGAGAAATGTCAAACCGAATCAATGACCTTGGCAAGGAAGCCAAAGATGTATACATGAGGAACCGCAAAACAGGGAAAAATATCTTCGAAAAGGTTTTTGCGTTCCTCATGGAAATAGTCAATTATTTCTTTCGGGCAATCGTCGTCCTTTTTGGTGTGTTTTTCCTGATCATCGGACTCTTCCTGCTGATCGGAATCCTAATTTCTATGATCGACACCGGAAATGTCCTGTATGTCTCCTCTTTCGGAATCTCTACCTTCTCGCTTCCTGTTTTTCTCAGGATCTTCCTGGATACCAAAGACCAGAGCATCGCTATTGCGGGTCTTTTCCTTGTAATCGTCATTCCATTGCTTATGTTGATTTATACAGGTGCGCGTCTTATTTTTGGTTTTAAAAGCCGCTCCAGATTCGTGGGAATCCCTGCTTTTTCCTTATTCATTGGGGGACTGATCATCAGCGGCTTTATGGGCTTTGGTCTGCTAAAGAGTTTTAACCACAAAGCCATCGACGAAAGAGACTATAAACTCATTCAACCACAAAACAACACATTAACAATTGGTCTTAAAACTGACAAAAGACTAGAGACTCTTGGCTACGACGAAAAACGCTGGGGAATAGGAAATTGGAATATGATCTCCTCGGGAGATACAAATATCTACTTTGGACTGCCAACGCTTGAGTTCATCCGCTCTGAATCTGACAGCTTTCAGATTTCGATGTATGCTATGGCCAGGGGAGAAAACTATAATCAGGGACTTATTCGTGCCAAAAAAGTTATCTATCAGTTTTCACAAAGCGACACACTTCTAAGCCTCAACCCCTATTTCTTCCTGCCCTCAGATGAAAAATACAGAGGCCAGAAAGTCAAATTGGTCGTAAAAGTTCCCGTAGGAAAAAGCATCAAGTTGTTGAAAGAAACCTCAATGTTTTTTGAAAATCATCTCGATGAAAATGTTGAAGACATCAGTGGGAGGAAATGGATTATGCAGGAAAACGGCCTAAAAGACATCATGAATAAAACACAGGAGGTCAAAGCGGATACCCTCGAAACCAATACCATAAGTAAAGCGGTAAGAAAAACAAAAACATAGGCTCAACATTTTTATTTGTTAAGTGTTTATTAACGACCCTGGCAAGTTTAAGCTTGTCAGGGTTATTTTTTTATCTTATGAGGCTTATTCTTATATTTACCGAATCAATGGTACTGCTATGAAACTGAATCTATCATACACTACCAGGCTTGGCATTAAGCTTAGCCGGGAAGAAATCCTGGCTGATTACCGCCTGGCTTGGGAATCCCGACAAGCCAGTCTTGCCGGCAGGAAGGAAGTCCTCACAGGTAAAGCAAAATTTGGCATCTTCGGCGACGGAAAAGAAATTCCGCAACTGGCGATGGCAAAAGTCTTTCAAAAAGGAGACTGGCGTTCAGGCTATTACCGCGATCAAACTTTCATGATCGCTACCGGGATGTTTAGCCTGGAAGAGTTCTTCGCACAACTATATGGTGATACGGACCAGGATTTTAACCCGGGTACTGTAGGTCGCCTGATGAACAACCATTTTGCAACACGAAGCCTTGACAATCATGGGAATTGGAAAAACCTGACAGATCAAAAGAACTCCTCAGCCGATGTCTCCCCAACTGCAGGACAAATGCCTCGTTTGCTTGGACTGGCGCTCGCTTCCAAGCTTTACCGCAACATCCCTGAATTAAAAAAACAGGATACATTCTCTTTTAATGGGAACGAAGTTGCCTTTGGAACGATTGGAGACTCCAGTACCTCGGAAGGCGTTTTCTTTGAAACAATCAATGCGGCAGGAGTTTTACAGGTTCCTATGGCGTTATCTGTTTGGGATGATGGCTTTGGAATTTCGGTACCTATTGAATTCCAGACAACGAAAAGTAATATTTCAGAAATTCTCAGCGGCTTTGCCACAAACGAGAAAGGAAAAGGCTATCATATTTTCAAAGCCAAGGGCTGGGACTATCCTGCTCTCGTTGACCTATACGCCCAAGGTGTAAAAATCTGCCGGGAAGATCACAATCCCGTCCTTTTCCATATAAATGAACTTACCCAGCCACAGGGACATTCTACCTCTGGCAGTCATGAGCGTTACAAGACTCCCGAAAGACTGGCCTGGGAAAAAGATTTTGATGGCCTGAAAAAGATGCGGGAATGGATACTGGAAAACAAACTTTCATCAACAGAAGAACTTGACCAGATAGAAAAAGAAGCCGTCGATCGCGTAAAACATGCCCGTCAGAAAGCCTGGCAACACTTCAGAAAACCGCTCGACAAGAAACGTGACGATTTTTTAAAGCTTTGCGACATAACCACTTGTAACTGTGCTCAAACTGCCCAAATCGACGCCATCAAACAAGACCTGAAAAGGGTGGCCGAACCAATAAGAAAAGATATAATAGCCTCTTCCAGCCGTATCCTCAGGCTGATATGCAATTCATGCAGTAACCCGCTGAATTCTTTAAAAATCAATGTAACTAAGTGGCTCGACCAGGAAATGACTGCAGGCCACCAGGCCTTCAGCTCTAATCTTTACAGCGAGAGTGAGCAGTCAGCACTTAAAGTAGAAGGTGTAGATCCTGTTTATGAACCTAATGCCCCATGGGTCCCTGGCAGGGAAATTTTGCTTGCCAATTATGATAATATTTTCAAAAATAATGATTTAGCCATAATATTTGGTGAAGATGTCGGCAAAATTGGTGGGGTTAACCAGACCCTCGAAGGCCTTCAGGAGAAGTACGGTGCGCTTAGAATTGCCGACACCGGTATCAGGGAGGCAACCATTATCGGGCAGGCTATTGGTTTGGCCATGCGCGGACTCAGACCCATAGCAGAAATTCAATATTTCGACTATTTGCTGTATGCCCTTCAAGTTGTCAGTGATGACCTGGCAACACTCCAATACCGCACCAAAGGCGGCCAAAAGGCGCCGGTCATTATCAGTACCCGCGGACACAGGCTCGAAGGAATCTGGCATTCCGGATCCCCGCTGAGCATGGTAATCAATTCAATACGAGGCGTTCATGTTTGTGTGCCCAGAAATATGACTCAGGCTGCAGGATTTTACAACACTTTGCTCGCTTCCGATGAACCCGCTTTGGTGATTGAACCCCTCAATGCTTACCGTCTCAGAGAGAAGATGCCTTCCAATCCCGGTGAATACCGTGTACCACTTGGGATTCCTGAAATCATTGAAGAAGGCAATGACGTCACGCTGATAACGTATGGCAGTTGCGTCAGAATCGCGCAAGATGCTGTAGACCAGCTTCGTGAATATAAAATATCCGTGGAGCTTATCGACGCTCAAACACTTCTTCCTTTCGACCGTTATCATCACATTGTGGAATCTTTGAAAAAGACAAACAAGATCGTTTTCTTTGACGAAGATGTTCCCGGAGGCGCCACTGCTTATATGATGCAAAACGTTCTGGAGATTCAAAAAGGCTATGAATACCTCGATGCGCCCCCGGTAACTGTCACTGGAAAAGATCACCGCCCTGCCTATAGCACTGATGGTGATTATTTCTCAAACCCAAATGCTGAAGACGTTTTCGAAGCTATATATAACCTGATGCATGACTTCAATCCTGTTAGATACCCCAAAATTTTCTAAGAATTAATTCCATGCAAAATCATTACGACATAAGAATCCAGGGAAAAGTACAAAAAGTTGGTTTTCGCTTTCACACCCATCTGGAAGCCACACGGTACAACCTAAATGGCTATGTCAGAAATGACATTGACGGAGGTGTTTATATAGAAATTGAAGGAGAAGATGAGGACCTAAAGCCTTTTCTTGAGTGGTGCCATAGCGGCCCACCGCATGCTGTCGTTGAAGATATCGATCTAAAAAAGGCTCCGGTTGTGGGTTATGACAGGTTTTCAATCAGACACTAATTTTTTCCGGATTATTTCATAAAATCCTTATCACAGTGCCTTGGCGCGTGTAATTTCCCGCTTTCCTATTGGACCCGGAACTGACTCAACATCGAATCCTGCCGCCTTAAGATTGCGCTTTACCACACCTTTGGCACAATATGTCAGTAAAATACCCCCGGGAACCATCGCTTCATGCATTTGTTTGAAAATTTCCGTGGTCCATAATTCTGCCTGGACTTCAGGGCTGAATGCATCATAATAAACAAGCTGGAATTTTTGTGATTGAAGCTGAATCGCTTCAACTTTTTCCTGTATCCTGATTAAAATAAAATCATCGTTCAGATAACGAGCTTCACCCCAGGGTGTATGATGCAGTTCCCAAAACAAAACCCTTTCATTACAGGAACCAACCAGGCCCGGATAATTGAGGTGCTTCAATTCATCATCAGTCAGCGGATAAGGTTCAATGGCAACATAATTAACTTTAAGATGACGTTCCCGGGCTTCCAATACGGTTAGCAAACAATTCAAGCCTGTACCAAAACCTACCTCCAGCACATTAATACTTGTACCTTTTTGAGCATAGGTATTAAATCCCTGCTCGATAAAAATATGGGTCGACTCCTGAACTGCCCCATGGATAGAATGATAATGTTCATTGACCTCTGGCATAAAAAGAGTATGTGAGCCATCCTCCGTAAGGATCAGTCTTTTTTCCATCTTATTGATTCTTTATTTGTTATATAACAGACTAATAGCCTCCAGGGAATCTGTAAGCGTAATCGTTGTTACCAATTGACTTTCAGGGAATGAACATATTTTCAAGTCCTGGCTCGTGGCAATCAGCAGCCGTTTTGAAAGATCCTCAAAACAAAGCCCTACCGTGCCCGTTACCGAGGCAAAAAGCGTAAGCGTTTGTGTTTGATACTGATACCAATATACTCCCGTCGTAGTCGCAATTAGATAATTTTTCGAATCCGCCTGGCAAACATCTATTATTTTCCCCGGCACATTGTTCAATGGAGCCCAAAGCGTTTGTGTTTCTGGATAATACACATTCAAAACCGCTTGACCCGAAGTATTCCCAAACATCAATACTTCTCCGGCTCTGGGAGAGAACATCTTCAATATTGTAAAATTCAGTTGCTTTGTTTGATAGGAACCACCCCATGGATAATAATAACTCTTCAGATAAGACTCGGGACCTGACAATGTCAAGACATTGACCAGCAAATAGTTATTATAAACAAAACTGACTGTAGGGTATAAAGGATATACCTGCTTTATGCTTGATTTCATTTTACCACTTAATTCATAGGTTGTCAGAAGACCATCTGCAGTGGACAAACGAACACCGCCTTCCTCAGCACCAATTCCCTGAACCCAGGCCGGGTTCACTCCTGAATAACCACAGTAATTAAATCGTGTCACCAGGCTATCTAAATCAAATGCATAAAAATCACCAACATGCTTTCCGCCAAGATAAAAAGTCCTGTCATAAGACTTGATTTCGGAATATCCATAATCAATTGGAAATAGAAACAGGGGTTTCATTATCAGATCAGGTGTAAATAAAGAAAGGCGTGTTGTGTTGACATTCGCCTTTTGAATAAGAAGTACTCCTTGCAGAACCCTGGGATATTCATGCAAAATGATCTTTTGATACTTATTTTTGGAAGAATGTGCAGTTTTCACAGAAATTAACACAAAATAGTTTCCACTTTCCAGCCGAATATCGTCTATAGGATAAAGGAGGTCTATATGCAAGGTCGATTTACCTGTGAGAAGAAGATGAGAAACGGAAGGAAGAACAGGATCCAGGTTTTCATTGGTCAGGCACACCTCAAAAGAGCCAATCTCCTCTGCCGCGGTTACATCCGCGTTGACACGGATTGTATCAAGCACCTCAAACACTGTATTTTCGGCCGGATACTGATATGTTACCACAGGAGAAGCAATCTCAATTTCCTTTTTACACCCGGTAAAAGACCACAACAAAACAACAATCAGAAAATACTTTTTCACGGAAATCTTAATATTTATCAAAATTACACATTATGATCAAGAACATTGCTTTAAACAAAATCGTTTTCCTCGACATTGAGACGGTACCACAAGTATATCAATATGAGGACCTACCCGAAATTTCGAAGAAATTCTGGGACAAAAAAGCCGGGCTCTTAAAACGTAAGGAGGATGACACCCCTGCAATTCTCTATCAGAAAGCCGGGATTTATGCAGAGTTTGCAAAAGTGATCTGTATCTCTGTCGGAGTATTCCATGAGAATCACTTCTGTATGAAATCCTTTTTCGGCGATGACGAAAAATCGCTCCTGGCTGACTTCAGCGACTTTCTTGGCCGCCTGAACGCACGTCAATTCATCCTCTGCGGTCATAATGGAAAAGAATTCGACTTTCCCTTCCTGGCCAGAAGAATGCTGATTCATCATTTCACTCTGCCCGACCTCCTGGATCACCAGGGAAAGAAACCTTGGGAGGTACCTCATCTCGACACCCTGGAGCTATGGAAGTTTGGGGATTATAAAAGTTACATCTCCCTTGATTTATTAACCCATATCCTTGATATAAAAAGCCCCAAAGGAGACATCGAAGGAAGTGATGTGGGCAGGGTTTACTATGAAGAAAATGACCTGACACGTATCGAAGAATATTGTCGGCGCGACGTTGTCGCGGTCGCACAAATAATCCTGCGCTTCATGAATCTCGAACTTATTAATGTGGATGACATTGAAGTACTATAGAAAGGTTTATTTGAACAAACCAAGTCGTTTTCTGTTTGATAAACAATAACAATCTTTAAACAAATCATCCAATGAAAGCCACCTTATCAATACTATTTTTTACAATTCTCTCTATGTCAATCTCAGCCCAAACACAAACCCTCTATAACTTCCAGGTAAAAGACATCAACGGAAAGACCTTTGATCTTGCCAGCCTGAAAGGCAAAAAAGTAATGATCATCAATACAGCCTCAAAATGTGGTTATACACCACAATACGCCGGTCTTGAAGAACTTTACAAAAAGTATGCTGCCAAGAACTTCATCATCATTGGATTCCCTGCCAACAACTTTGGCGCACAGGAACCAGGCAACGACAGCGAAATCAAAGACTTCTGTACAAAAAACTACGGTGTTTCTTTTCCCATGATGTCAAAAATTTCGGTTAAAGGTGATGACATGGCGCCTCTTTATCAATGGCTCACGCAAAAAAACAAAAACGGCAAACTCGACAGCGAAGTCAAATGGAACTTTCAGAAATACCTCATCGACGAAAACGGAAAACTCGTAACAAGCTATCTCTCTTCCGAAGTCCCGATGTCAGAGAAGATTACCTCCTGGATTGAAGGAAAATAAACAAATAATACATACCTTTGCGCTGAATTTAAATCAGTCCAGGTAAAATCCAATAGCGAACCTGGCTACAACACAGTCAGGTATTTAATTTTTTAAACGTATGAAGAAGACTTTGATCACCATGATGGCGGCATTAATGCTGACCTTACCGGCTTTCAGCCAGAAGAAAGACAAAAAAGGAAAAGAGGCTGCAGCTCCTGCAAAGGAAGTTATGCAGATGAAAACAAAAATGGATACGATTTCTTATATCCTTGGTACCGACATCGGAAAGAACATTAAGACAAGTGGTATTGATGTCAACGTCGATATCTTTGCCAAAGGGATGTCTTTAGGCATTGCCGGCGCGGATACGATCTTAACAAAAGAACAAGTCGAGAAAATCATGATGGATTTCCAGCAGGAAATGTCCGCAAAACAACAACCCAAAGACGAAGGAAATATGGCAGAGAACAAATCCCAGGGCGTAGCATTCCTCGCCCAAAATAAATCAAAAAGTGGTATAAAAACCTCCGCCAGTGGCCTTCAATATGAAGTGGTGACTGAAGGTACCGGTGTAACTCCTGTTGCTACTGACGAAGTAACGGTATATTATTCCGGAAAATTACTGGATGGCAAAGTGTTTGACGCAACCAAGCCTGGTGCACCAATCAGCTTCCCGCTCAACGGTGTTATTGCCGGTTGGACAGAAGGTCTTCAATTGATGAAAGAAGGTGGAAAGAACATTTTCTACATCCCTTCAGAACTTGCTTACGGTGACAGAACCGTCGGGCCTATCCCAGCTGGATCTACACTGATCTTCGAAGTAGAACTCGTTACTGTCAAGAAAAAGTAAAGTGTTTGTCCACTAATTACGCGGATTTACACGGATAAAGAATGAAACAAATCTGCGTAAATCCGCGTAATCCGCGGAGAAAATACTTATCGGACTAATACCCGAAGATCTTCTTCAGTTCCTCCGAAAGCACCTCTCCCCTCAGCTTCTTCCCTATAATCTTCCCGTCACGGTCAACAAGAACTGTGAACGGAATTGCTGTGACGTTATAAAGCTTCGCAGCATCAGATTTCCAGTATTTTACATCACTGATTTGTGTCCACACAAGACCATCATCTTTAATTCCTTTGATCCAGGCATCTTTGTCGCGGTCGAGGGAAACGCCCAGCACTTCAAATCCTTTGGCATTGTATTTCTTGTACATCTCCAGCACATGCGGGTTTTCTTTACGACAAGGACCGCACCAGGAAGCCCAGAAATCAACCAATACCACTTTGCCTTTCAGCTCTGACAAGGAATGCATCACACCTTCGGGATTGGGAAATTTAAGATCCGGCGCCATGCTGCCTAATGAAATCCTCCGTTCACTTTCAACGCGGCCATGAAAATCCTTGATAAAGTTATTGTTGCTGTATCGCTGCATCACGGCCTGGTCATAAAGATCGTAGGTCGGGAAATCATCGCTGATATCCAGTCGTTCGATAAAAAACAAACCAATCAGCGAGAATTTGTTCTGAGCTACTGCATCTTTTAAAAAAGCATTCTGCCCGTTACTAAACTTTTCATATTGTGCTCTGAGGATAGCCTGGATACTGTCAGCCTTGGGAGAAGTCATAGACTCTTTCCAACTGCTGTTTACAACATCAAGCTGATGGGTATATTCATTGAGTTTTGCTTGAGCCACCAATAATTTTGTGGTTTCAGTACTGCCTGTGATATCCGGATTCTGCCCAAGGTTAACAGCTGTAAGGTTTGCAATAACCTGATCTCCAGGGGTCAGAATCAGCATGATCTGGTTATTATCGGCCAGAAATATCTTATAAATATTTGTCTCTAACTGAGAAAATTCCAGGCTAAATTTTCCATCAGCTTCAACTTTGGAAGTAGCGATGATATTCACATCCTGCGTAGGAAGTCTTACGGTAATCTCCGTAAAAGTGGCATTATCCTTGAGTTGCCCGCTGATTTTGGTCTTCTTTGGTAATGCCTGCGCACTGACCAAAATACTCAGGGAAAAACTCAATAGTACAAATGCAATGATTTTTTTCATAGAACTATAATTCTTATTGATTGATTTTTAACGCTTTAGCTTGTCACAACATCAAAGCCCCTTGCCTGGCACTGAAAGAATTAACAGTCAACTCCATAAAAGGTTTCTGATCTTCAAAATTGCATAAAAAAAATGTATTCCTTAAATAATTATACCATCGATATCCAGAAATCTCCTGTTTCTGTTTGTTGGGCCTCAAAATAATGCTGGTCCCTGAGCCTATTGAAGACATTAGGTTCGCTGCGCTCGCCAAAGTAAACATATTTGCCCCTTCCGGCTCGCTGCGCTCGCCACCTTCCCCGATGGGAAGGAATAATCCCCTGAAAATGGCGGTAGAGTAATATCTGGCTGTTTTTTCTCCCCTTCGGGGAGATGTCGAGCAAAGCGAGACAAAGGGGCAATCAAACCACAGATGTCGAGCAAAGCGAGACAAAGGGGCAATCAAACCACAGACGTCGAGCAAAGCGAGACAAAGGGGGCGACAGAATTCCGTAGACTCGTGTGGTTCGTATGAGACATCTGCGCGTATGATCGTTGACGTTATGAACGCTTTCACGTGGACGTTCGTACGAGATATAACGCCAACGCGCACCCTATCATACGATCACATGCGCAGACGTTACTACGCCTTAACCTCTTGTCTTTATCGGTAAACAAAATTCAGGACGAGTCACTTTGCGTCATAATAGGCGTACTCGACACATTTAGTGAACATTAGCAATAGCTCCCTGGCAAACAGTTTATCATTAGCTAAAAAAAATTACTCCTTAGATGTGATTTTGATCAAATCGTGGTATTAATATTAACAATGACCATTTCAAAAAGCGATAACAAAACTATTCATAGAGTTGCTGAGACGTGAAAAGAAAACTTTGCTTTAGCAAGTCTGCTTATTAAAAAGGATTGTTCATTGGACGAAAACTAGACTTACTAATACATATATAAAATGAAAAAAGTAGCTACTCTAATGTTGATCAGTTTTTTTTTATTCTCAGGTTTCAGTACTTTCGCCCAAAAGTATGTCTCTTTAAGTGGGGATGATGCATGGAATGGAGATGCAGTTCACATACCCTTTACACAAATTGGACCTTATCGTACAATACAATATGGTATAGATAATCCAGACATAACCTTAATAATATATGTATATAACGATCCGACAACATCCACTCCACCTGATTATGATGAACATATTACCTGGCCATCAATGGATAACCTTCAGTTGATTGGAATTAATAATGCTTTAGGGGAACCACCTATTATTGATGGTAATGGAACGGATAGAGTTATTACTATGGATAATATTTCCAATAATCCATTATATATAATTACGAACAACACAATAATTGACAATTTTGAAATAATTAACGGTCGTGCAAATGGTGGATTATATTCTCCACCTGGCCCTGGAAACGGAGGTGGAATCTATATTGCCGGTTGGACAGCACCTATTATCCAAAATTTAATTGTGAGAAACTGCAGTGCAAATCTAGATGGAGGTGGAATATTCTGCTACGTAGAAAATGAAATTATCAATAATTCGTGTCAATACTGGAAAACACGTGGAACGATACAAATTAACCACTGCAAAGTTAATTCTAACAGGGCAGCCAGCGGAGGAGGATTATTTTTTATGTCAAGTTACAATGATTTACAAACAAACGACTGTCCTCAAATAGACGTAGACAACCCAACCGTGATAATAAATAGTTCTACATTTGAAAAAAATAATGCTACTGCCGTGGGGGGTGGTATATATGGTTGGTGGGCTTATGGAGTTTTTAATGAAAGTGAAATTACTGCTAATACTTGCACAAACCAGTATGGCGTTGGTGGGTTAGAATTATATCGATGTCGAAGTGAAATGCATGGCATATTAGTACATAATAATAAACCCGGAGGTATAAACTTATATCACGGATTAAAACACAGAGCCGCTTGTAGCCTTTGTGGATCATTCCAAGGCATTGAACACTTGTGGTACAATGTTGATATTATTGGAAATCTGGGGAATAATACTACCGGCTCAAGTGGCACTAACGGAGTTGGCTTAAGTATCACGAATTCTAACTTGTTAACTCCAGTTGATCCAAGCGATTATCTTGACCTGGTTTATGAGGGAGGACATATTAATTACAATGAAGGAGGTTATATGGGGGGTGGAATATATGTAGAATCCAGGGCAAAGCTATGTTTAAAAGATATCGAAATACGAAAAAACTCAGCCCATATTGGCGGCGGAATTTACAATAATTGTCAACTGGATCCATTCCTAGGGACACCAACCACACTTGTTCATAATTTTGAACAATTATTGATCACTGATAATGAAACTATATATAATAATTATCCCAATTTACCCAGTGGCGCCGGCACGGGCGCCGGAATTTTTACACACCAGAGTTTTTACTGTATTAATTCAACAATAGCATATAATAAATCAAACAGTTCAAATGTTTCTGATTGCCCAGGTATTACTATTCAACAACCAAACCCGCCTCTTCCAAGTGTAATATCTCCAATATTTTATAATAGTATAATTTGGGGTAATCGTTCAAATGTTGCTGTTCCTTATGATAAAATACAAGTAGGTTACAGTCCTTTTGATTGCAATCCACAGCTAAATTATTGTGACATTGAGGAATTTCCTTCGGGCATCTGGAATTACTATAATACATGGATACCTAGTTTATGGAATTCACCACCAGGCACAGCTCCTGTAATAATTTCTTCTGATCCAAATTTTATTGACCCGGCTACATTCGACTATTCATTACCGAATACTGTACTTTTTAATCCATGTAGAAATGCCGGAAATAATTTGTTAATGATACCAGATATTGATCTTAATTTTTCTTCATATAATGGCTTCCCTTGGGGGAGTGACTTTGAGGGCAATGCCAGGATTAATGGTGGTAATACTATTGATATTGGAGCTTATGAATCTGCAATAGCAAAAAATAGTGGGGACATCCAAGAATTCGGAAGGAGTAATATTGATGATTCTGCTATGGCTATAAAGCCAAATCCAGTACATTTTGGACAAGACCTTAATATTGAATTAATTTCGCAATTCAATGACGAAGTGATTATTACTATTTCTGATGTATCCGGCAGACAAAATTATGAATCCAAATTTTATTTGCAGAATACGTTAAATATTTCAATTAATACGCAAGAAATTGATTTGCGTCCAGGATTGTATTTTTTAAATATAATGCATTCTGATAAATCAAAACAATCAAAAAATACATGTAAAATAATTGTAACTCATTAAAAAATGAAAAAATTCATTTTACTTGTTCTCATCCTAATTTTTTATAATTCGTGTTATGGTCAATGGGTTCAACAAGCAGTTGGATGGGAGAATGAAATGGTGGCGACCAATGATATCAAACCAATTGATCAGAATCATCTTTGGGCATTTGCAAACAAGTTAGGGAATTCAAATACCTTCTTTCAATATCAACGTACTTTCGCAAGAAGTTCAGATGGAGGAAATAGTTGGGATATTGCTGAAGTTAACGCACCTGATTCCTGCTATCGTGAATTTGTCTTAGTTCTGAATTTTGATACAACTTGGATTCAGTTTACTGATGTGAATAATAATTTTGACAGGCCTCTTTTTAAAACAATAAATGGTGGACTTACCTGGCAACAACAATATCCTCCCTGGAATTCAGACTCTACGCAATCGATAAAATTTATTCATTTTTTTGATAATTTACATGGAATAGCCATGGGGATACAAGCTACAAATATCTCACCACCTCAAAATGTATTCATGTTTTACCAAACATATGATTGTGGAAATACCTGGACACAAGTCCCTGCAAGTAATATCCCAATTACTCCAATATTTGAATATCTGGACGCATATTCACAATTTGATAGTTGTATTTGGATAACAACTTCCGAAGGTCGGATTCTCAAGTCGCAGGACTATGGCATGCATTGGAATTTGTATACAACTCCTTTCTCATTTACCGGCAATTTTATTCCCATATTCAAAAGTACATCTCATGGGATATTGTACAATGGTTTTGGTAACATCATATACTCAACAAGTAATGGGGGGTTAAATTGGAATAGTTTTATACCAACTGGACCAATACATAGCCATATATTTCATTTGCCAGGAGATGGGACAATTTACCTAAGTATTAGTTCAACTGGTTGTTCCTATAGTAATGATGAATGTCACACCTGGACGGACTTTCCAGAACTTGTTGGAAAAATCACAAGTTCGGTGGCATTTTGTAACAAATATACAGGCTGGGTTGGATCAAATACATTCTTGCCAAATCCATCGACCAATGGATTGTTTAAGTTTACAGGAGCTTTAGAAATTCCATCAGAAAACAAAGAAAATATTGATGCTAAAATAATACCAAATCCTTCTTCAGGATACGTAAAACTTAGTTTAACGAATCCTAAGAATATAAAATTAAAACTACACATTATCAATTCTTTAGGTCAGATTGTTTTTTCCGATCAATTTTATCATGACAATGCACAATCAGAAAAGGATTACAATTTATCATTTCTAAACCCTGGCATCTATAATGTGGTAATTTCTAGCGATGAAGTTAGAATCAGAAAATCTCTTGTCATATTGTAAAATCATCAATTAGTCACCAGAGGCAATTGGTTAAGAAGATAATAATTCCGTAAAAAGTTAAAAGGATAATTTCTGCAAAGGCAGAAATTATCCTTTTCGTAGATTCGTGTGGCTCGTGTGAAACGTCTGCGCATGTGATCGTTGACGTTATGGACGATTGCACGTAAACGTTCGTACGTTATAACGTCAACGCGCACCCGATCATACGATCACACGCGCAGACGTTACTACGTTTTTTATCTTGCGTATTTAAACGCTTTCCCCAGATAATGTGCACTATTTCCCAACATTTCCTCAATACGAAGCAGCTGATTGTATTTTGCAATCCTATCCGAGCGACAAGCGCTACCGGTCTTAATGAGACCTGTATTCAGCGCCACGGCGAGATCAGCGATGGTTGTATCTTCTGTTTCACCGGAACGATGACTCATAACAGCAGTGTAAGAATTCCTGTAGGCAAGATTAACCGCATCAATAGTCTCTGTCAAAGTACCGATCTGGTTGACTTTCACGAGGATTGAATTGGCGGTTTCTCTGTCGATGCCCATCTGCAGACGTTTCACATTGGTCACAAACAGATCATCCCCTACCAATTGAATTTTTGAACCCAATTTGTCGGTCATCAGCTTCCAGCCATCCCAGTCATCTTCGGCCATACCATCTTCTATCGAGATAATCGGGTATTTGGATGCCCATTCTGCCCAGTAATCAACCATCTGAGAAGGAGTCAGCTTATCACCCGTAGATTTGTGTAAGTGATAGACTTTTTCATCTTCAAGGAAATACTCTGAAGATGCAGGGTCAAGAGCAAGAAAAATATCAACACCGGGTTTGTAACCGGCTTTCTCAATGGCTTCCAGGATAACGGTGATTGCCTCTTCATTGGATTTCAGATTGGGCGCAAATCCTCCTTCATCACCTACATTGGTGGAATAGTTATGCTTTTTCAAAACACCTTTCAGTGTATGAAACACTTCAGCTCCCATACGGATGGCTTCTGCAAAAGTGCTGGCGCCAACAGGCATGATCATAAACTCCTGGAAATCGATAGAATTATCGGCGTGAGAACCACCGTTGATAATGTTCATCATCGGGATCGGCAGGGTATTCGCATTCACGCCACCTACGTAACGATACAAAGGCTGTGATGTCTCTTGTGCTGCAGCATGAGCAACTGCCAGGGAAACACCTAAAATTGCATTGGCGCCAAACTTTGCCTTATTCGGGGTCCCATCGAGTTCGATCATGTGACGGTCGATCTCATTCTGATCTGTTACAAGAAAACCTCTCAGTTCCTCATTCAAAACTTTATTGACGTTCTGAACGGCATTCATGACTCCTTTTCCGAGGTAAACACTTTTATCTCCGTCACGCAATTCAACGGCTTCGTGAATACCTGTTGATGCCCCTGAAGGAATAGCAGCTCTTCCAAAAGCGCCGGTTTCTGTTAATACATCTACTTCAATCGTAGGATTACCCCTGGAATCAAGGATCTGACGTGCACTGATGTTAATAATTGTACTCATGTCTTAATATTATTTGGTTAATAATGGTCTTTTTGTAAAACAAAAAAAAGGATAAAGCCTTTCAGAACTTCATCCTTTTTAATATATCATAGGCTTGATAATTATGCCTGTGGTTCTTCTTCTGGTGCAGCTTCGGCAGCGGCTTCTGGTTCAGCTTCAGCAACAACCTCTGGTGCTTCTTCAGCAGCAGGAGTTTCAACCTCAGCAACAACTTCCGGAGCTACTTCGGCTGCCACTTCTTCGTGAACGACTACCGGGGCTACTTCATGAACTTCTTCCACAACAGCAGCAGCAACAGGTGCTACTACAGCTGCTTTTGGAGCGCTTACCGTGGTTTCAGCATCCTTTTTCTTAGGAGTACTTCTACGGCGACGACTTGCTTTGTCTTTGGTCTCCTTTTTATCGGAAACATAAGTAGTGTTATAGTCTACCAGTTCAATAAAGCACATGTCAGCAGCATCTCCCAGTCGAGTTCCGGTTTTCAGGATACGGGTATATCCACCGGGGCGATCCAGGATCCTTTGCGAGATTTCTTTAAAAAGCTCAGTGACTGCCTCTTTATTCTGGAGGTAAGAAAATACAGTTCTTCTGTTGTGGGTGGTATCTTCCTTTGAACGGGTGAGCAGGGGCTCAACATATTGCCTCAACGCTTTAGCCTTGGCTACAGTGGTGTTGATCCTTTTATGCATGATGAGAGACGTTGCCATATTTGAAAGCATGGCATGTCTGTGCGCAGTCTTTCTCCCCAAATGATTAAAACCCTTACGATGTCTCATGATTAATTATTCCTTATCAAGTTTATATTTCGATACATTCATCCCGAATTCCAGTCCTTTGTTCTTCACGAGGTCTTCGAGTTCTGTGAGGGACTTCTTTCCAAAGTTCCTAAATTTTAACAAATCGTTTTTGTTGAAAGATACAAGATCACCCAATGTTTCCACATCTGCAGCCTTTAGGCAGTTCAATGCCCTGACACTCAGATCCATATCAACCAGTTTTGTTTTCAGTAACTGGCGGATATGTAAGGTATTCTCGTCAAATTCCTCTGTCACAGATTTCTCTTCCACATCCAGTTTGATCTTCTCATCTGAGAATAACATGAAGTGATGGATCAAAATCTTGGCAGATTCCTTTAATGCGTCTTTCGGTGTGATAGAACCGTCAGTGGTAACATCCATGATCAGTTTCTCGTAGTCGGTCTTTTGCTCAACCCTGAAATTCTCAACGACAAACTTTACATTTTTAATCGGGGTATGGATAGAATCGATAGCAATAACGCCAATCGGTCCGCCAGCTACTTTGTTTTCTTCAGCAGGAACATAGCCTCTGCCTTTGTCGATGGTCAATTCAATGCTAAATTTCACTGAAGTGTCCATATGACAGATCACCTGCTCAGGATTCAAAACTTGGAAAACACTGAGAAATTTGTTGATATCACCGGCTTTAAACACATCCTGGTTGCCGATTACGACATGAACTTTCTCGCTCGTTTCAGTGTCGAGCTGGCGTTTGAACCTGACTTGTTTCAGGTTTAACACGATCTCAGTGACATCTTCCACGACACCTTTGATAGTAGAGAACTCATGATCAGCACCTTCAATGCGGATAGAAGTTATTGCATAACCCTCCAGTGAGGACAACAATATTCTTCTCAAGGCATTACCGATAGTGATACCGAAACCAGGCTCAAGCGGTCTGAATTCAAACAGTCCCTTGGAATCATCTGATTCCAACATGATTACTTTATCGGGTTTCTGAAAAGCTAATATTGCCATAATCTTGCCTTTATATTTTTTAAAAAAAGAAGGTTATTATTTAGAATAGAGCTCGACGATTAACTGCTCTTTAATATTCTCGGGAATTTCTGCCCGTTCAGGGTATTTAATGAACCTTCCACTTAATGAAGCCTGGTCCCATTCAATCCATGGAAATTTATCGCTCCTGGATTGAACATTGTCGACGATAACTTCCAATGTTTTGGATTTCTCACGAACACCAACAACATCACCGATTTTCACGAAGCTGGAAGCTACGTTTACAACCTTACCGTTAACAACAATATGTTTGTGGCTAACCAGCTGGCGTGCCGCTGAACGTGTAGGTGCAAGACCCAAACGGTAAACCACATTATCGAGGCGTGATTCAATGAGTTGCAGCAAAACCACACCCGTGACGCCCTTTTTATGGGAAGCCATCTCGAAGATTTTCCTGAACTGGCGCTCTAAAATACCATAAGTATATTTCGCCTTCATCTTCTCCATGAGCTGAACACCATACTCAGACTGTTTTTTACGACGTTTTGAGTTTCCGTGTTGTCCGGGAGGATAATTTTTCTTTTCGTAGGTCTTATCAGGCCCGTAAATGGGTTCCCTGAACTTCCTTGCAATCTTGGTCTTTGGACCGATATATCTTGCCATACAATTTTATTATTATTCGATCTGAATTCCGTGAAATTATACCCTTCTGCGTTTCGGAGGTCTGCAACCGTTGTGGGGTAATGGAGTGATATCCATAATCTCAACCACTTCGATTCCAGCACTGTGCAGGGTACGCATAGCAGATTCCCTGCCGGCGCCCGGTCCGCAAACAAACACCTTTGCTTTACGCATTCCCAGGTCATATGCAACTTTTGCACAATCTGTGGTGGCAACCTGAGCTGCATAAGGGGTATTCTTTTTGGAACCTCTGAATCCCATCTTTCCGGATGAAGACCAGGAAATTACCTGACCCGTGTCATTAGTCAAAGAGATGATGAGGTTGTTGAATGATGCGTTGATGTAAGCGCGACCCATCAAATCAACTTTGACAACTCTCTTTTTTGAAGTCTTTGTGCTTTTAGCCATAATATATACAATAAAAAACTAAATCAATTATAACAAAAGTATTAACCTTTGCTCGGTGCTTTCCTCTTGTTGGCAACCGTTTTTTTCTTTCCTTTACGAGTACGGGCATTGTTCTTGGTACTCTGTCCACGTAGCGGCAAGCCATTACGATGACGAATTCCGCGGTAACAACCAATGTCCATCAAACGTTTGATGTTGGTCTGTACCTCTGAACGAAGCGATCCTTCAACTTTTATCTGGTCAGTGATGACAGTACGAATCGCATTCAGCTCCTCGTCGTTCCAGTCCTGAACCTTTTTGTTCCAATCGACTCCCACCTGGCTCAGAATCTTCTGAGCTGTACTACGGCCAATACCGTAGATGTAAGTCAATCCGATTTCACCTCTTTTCTGCTTGGGTAAATCAATACCAGCTATACGGGCCATGTTTTATACTTTAATGTTAAATAATTCAAAACCAGGATCAACCCTGCCTTTGTTTGTACTTAGGGTTCTTTTTGTTGATCACGTAGATCTTGCCTTTTCGCCTGACGATTTTACAGTCGGCTGTCCTTTTTTTGACAGATGCTCGTACTTTCATTGCAGTAATTTATTCTTTATTTATACCTGAAGGTAATTCTTCCCTTTGACAAATCATAAGGCGACATTTCGACTTTAACTTTATCGCCCGGTAAAATTTTGATGTAATGCATACGCATCTTCCCGGAGATATGGGCCATGATAACGTGACCGTTCTCCAATTCGACGCGGAACATGGCATTACCCAATGATTCCTTGACAATTCCGTCTTGCTCGATGACTAGCTGTTTAGCCAAATGATCTGTTTTATTATTGTTTGTTTAATATCAATTCAATTTCATCAAAACTTGATAGTACCTCAGCTTTATCTTTCCTAATGGCGATTGCGTGCTCGTAATGCGCCGAAGGCAGCTTGTCGCGTGTTCGTATTGTCCATCCGTCAGGGTCCTGTGTAACACCACGTTTTCCGTAGTTTATCATGGGCTCAATGCAGATAACCATTCCCTCTTTTAAAAGGGGGCCATCTCCTTTTTGTCCGTAATTCGGGACCTCTGGCTTTTCATGCAGGTTACGGCCTAAGCCATGTCCTACTAAATCTCTCACAACACTGTAACCCAGGTTTTCAACATACCGTTGCACTGCAAAACCGATATCGCCTACCCTGTTTCCTGCTATAGAAACCTGGATTCCCTGGTAAAGTGATTCTTTCGTGGCTTCCATCAACTTAAGGTAGGAGTCTTTGACTTCACCACAAGCAAATGTATACGCAGAATCACCGTAGTATCCGTTTAAAAGAACACCACAATCCACAGAAACAACATCCCCGTTTTTAAGAACTCTGTCACCCGGTATGCCATGAACTACTTCATCATTAATTGAGATACAAAGTGTAGACGGAAATCCGTTATACCCTTTAAATCCCGGTACCGCTTTATAATCGCGGATGAAGGTTTCGGCAACCCTGTCCAGGTCCTTCGTCAGTGCACCGGGCATTATGAGCCTGGCGACTTCAGCTAAGGTTTTTCCAACAAGTAAAGAACTTTCTCTTATCTGTTCGATCTCCTGATCTGTTTTCAGTATGATCATGTTACTCAATTCTCTTATCCCGTCATTGCCATGTTTGAACGACCTTTAATCCTGCCGGATTTCATAAGGCCATCATAATGGCGCATTAATAAATGACTCTCAATCTGTTGTAATGTATCCAAAACAACACCAACCAAAATCAACAAAGATGTTCCACCATAGAACTGTGCAAACTGCGAGTTAACACCGGTGTAACGGATAATTGCAGGCATTACAGCTACAAAACCAAGGAAAATAGATCCCGGTAATGTGATTTTAGAGAGGATTGAATCCATGAATTCAGCAGTCTTCCTACCCGGTTTTACACCAGGAATGAAACCACCATTTTTCTTCATGTCTTCAGCCATCTGATTCGGATTGACAGTGATCGCTGTATAAAAATACGTAAACAAAATAATCAAAGTAAAAAAGGTAACATTATACCAGATTCCGTTAAAATCAACAAAGGCAGCAGCAAAACCAGACAAAGCCTGTGAATTGGTAAAACCAACCAATGTGATCGGGAGGAACATGATTGCCTGGGCAAAGATGATAGGCATAACTCCGGCAGCATTAACCTTCAAAGGAATATACTGTCTAACACCACCATATTGTTTGTTTCCAACTATACGTTTGGCATATTGTACCGGAATTTTACGAGTTCCCTGAACTAACAGTATACTTAATAAAATAACGAGTACTAGCGCTGCAATCTCAACAACGAAGATCACAAGACCCCCACCACCTTTTTCTTCCATACGTGAAACAAACTCACCGGCAAGAGCAAAAGGTAAACGAGCCATAATTCCGATCATAATGATCAGGGAGATACCGTTTCCAAGGCCCTTATCTGTGATTTTCTCTCCAAGCCACATCACGAACATGGAACCTGAAGTCAACAGGATTACGGAAGAAATCCAGAAAAACCGTGTGGGTGCAGAATCAGCAGCAAATGGGTAGAAGGCTTCATTCGGTAATTGGCTAACTAGGTTGGCAATATATCCAGGTGATTGGAAAATCAGGATAATAACTGTAAGGTAGCGGGTAATCTGGTTGATCTTTTTACGACCGCTTTCACCTTCTTTCTGAAGTTTTTGGAAATATGGGATAGCCATACCTAATAGCTGGACCACGATAGAGGCCGAGATGTAAGGCATAATACCCAATGCAAAGATAGATGCATTGTGAAAAGCTCCTCCCGAGAACATATCCAGCAAGCCCAATAGGCCTTCGCTGGTTTGTTTGTGAAGAGCGCCCAACATTTTGGGGTCCACTCCCGGAAGAACCACGAAAGATCCAAAACGATACAAAAGAAGAATGCCTAAAGTATATAGGATTCTTTTTCTGAGTTCCTCGATCTTATAAATGTTCCGTATCGTCTGTAATAACCTCTTCATTCAGATTAGATTTTAAGGGCTGAACCACCGGCATCAACAATTGTCTTCATGGCTTTTTCTGAAAAACCGTGTGCTTTCACATCAATTTTTGCAGTGAGTTCACCCCTGCCCAAGATCTTGATAAGATCATTGGGTTGGGCCATTCCATTCTCAACGAGAACTTCCGGGTCAAAATACGTGATACCTTTGAGTTCAAACAAGGCTTGTAATATATCAAGGTTAACGCCATGATATTCAACACGGTTAATATTGGTAAAGCCGTATTTTGGAACACGTCTCTGGATTGGCATCTGACCGCCTTCAAATCCAGCCTTGCTCTTATAGCCAGAACGTGACTGAGCGCCTTTGTGCCCGCGGGTGGAAGTACCACCTCTGCCGGAGCCCTGACCGCGACCAATACGTTTGTTATTCTTCGTCGAACCTTCTGCAGGTTTTAGATTACTGAGATCCATATCTTATTCTTTTTCTTATCGTTAATCGATTTCTTCAACACGTACCAGGTGCTGCACTTTGGCTAACATACCCAATATCTGAGGGGTAGGTTCTTTGATCACTACTTCGTGCATACGGTGAATACCGAGCGCTTCCAGTGTTCTTTTCTGACGTTCCGGCTGCCCGATACCGCTCTTATACTGAACAATTTTAATATTTTTCATAACTGCGGATTTTTCTGTTAACCGTTGAATACAGTACTTAGATCTAAACCTCTGACCTGTGCAACTGTGTATGGATCCCTAAGTTGAACCAGTGCATGAATCGTTGCTTTAACAACACTATGCGGATTGGAAGAACCTTTTGACTTGGCCAAAACGTCTCTTACGCCAACACTTTCCAAAACGGCACGCATAGCACCTCCGGCGATTACACCGGTTCCAGGGGCTGCTGGTTTCAGGAAAACCAATGCACCACTATATTTGCCATATTGCTCGTGAGGAATAGTACCTTTCAGGATCGGAACCTTGATGAGGTTCTTCTTGGCATCATCGATACCTTTTGCGATAGCAGCGGTTACTTCCTTTGCCTTACCGAGGCCGTATCCTACGACTCCATTCTCATTACCAACGACAACAATCGCGGAAAAACTGAATGTACGTCCCCCTTTGGTGACTTTGGTTACCCTCTGTATGCTGACAAGCTTGTCTTTAAACTCGATTTCGCTTGACTTTACTCTTTTTACGCTTAATGTAGCCATAGTTTTTTTAGAATTTTAATCCCTTTTCTCTCGCTGCTTCTGCAAGGGCTTTTACCCTGCCATGATAGAGGTAACCATTACGGTCGAATACGACAGTGTTGATCCCTGCTTCTAAGGCACGTTCTGCCATTAGTGCACCTACGAGCTTTGCTTGCTCTACCTTTGGTACGTTCTGTCCGTCGATGCCTTTTGCCCTGGAAGAGGCTGCAGCAAGGGTTTTTCCTGTTAAATCGTCAACAATCTGTGCATAGATCTGCTTGTTGCTGCGATAAACACTTAAACGAGGTCTTTCTGTTGTACCTGTTAAAACTTTGCGGATCCTTTTTTTAATCCGGAACCTGCGATATTCTTTTTGACTCTTGATTGCCATCAGACTATATTTTTTGTTTGATGATTACTTATCAGATGCAGACTTTCCTGCTTTCTTTCTAACGATTTCTCCCTGGAAGCGAATACCTTTACCCTTGTAAGGCTCTGGTGGACGCATTGAGCGTATCTTGGCTGCGACATGTCCTATGAGTTGCCTGTCAATACCTGTCAGGATAATCATAGGATTTTTACCTTTTTCTGCAACAGTCTCAACTTTAATTTCAGGACATAATTCAAAATAGATGTGGTGAGAATAGCCTAAAGCAAGGTCAAGGACCTGACCAGTACCTACTGCCTTGAAACCAACACCAACAAGTTCCTGGGTGATTTTAAAACCTTCTGAAACACCTTTAATCATATTAGCGAGTAAAGAGCGATACAGGCCATGTAAGGCACGTTCTGTCTTATCGTCAGTGGCACGTCTCACGACTAATGTACCTTCTTCAACGCTTACCTGGATTCTTTGATCCAAAATCTGCTTGAGTTCCCCGAGCTGTCCCTTCACCGTGACCTCATTCTTGTCAGATACACTTACTGTAACTCCTGAGGGAAGCGGAATAGGTAGTTTTCCAATCCTTGACATAGTTTATTCTCCTTATTAACTTACAAAACAAATTACTTCGCCGCCAATACCTTTTGTACGGGCCTCTTTATCTGTCATCAGTCCCTGTGAAGTCGACAAGATGGCAATACCCAGTCCGTTTAAAACTCTGGGAAGTTTGGTTGAATCAACATACTTCCTGAGTCCAGGTTTGCTGATTCTTTGTAGCTGCGTAATGGCAGATGATTTACTTACAGGATGATACTTCAGTGCTATCTTAATGACAGGTGGAAACTGGTTATCCTCAAATTTGTAATTAAGGATGTAACCTTTGTCAAACAGGATCTTAGTGATCGATTTCTTCATGTTTGATGAAGGAATCTCCACGACCCGGTGGTTAGCCATGACTGCATTACGGATCTGTGTCAAGTAATCTGCAATAGGATCTGTTACCATGGAATCTATTTATCTAATTAATTATTAACGCTTAATATATTACCAACTGGCTTTTTTAACACCCGGGATCAAACCCTCTAGTGCCATAAAACGGAAATTGATACGGGAAACCCCAAATTGTCTCATATATCCTTTTGGACGTCCGGTCAGCTGGCAACGGTTGTGTAAACGTACCGGACTGGCATTACGTGGGATTTTCTGAAGTCCAACATAGTCACCTGCTTCTTTGAGGGCAGCCCTCTTATCAGCATATTTGGCAACCATTTTTTGCCTTTTAACTTCTCTAGCTTTGATGGATTCTTTAGCCATTTTGTCGCTTATTTTTTAAAGGGTAAACCAAATTCTTTTAACAATGCCATGCACTCAACATCAGTCTTGGCTGTCGTCACAAACGTAATGTCCATTCCGTTCATCTTTGTGACTTTATCCAGGTTGATTTCAGGGAAGATAATTTGCTCCGGAATACCGAGGCTATAGTTTCCTCTGCCATCAAATCCTTTGTCGTTCACGCCTCGGAAGTCGCGAATACGTGGAATCGAAACAGCAATGAGCCGGTCAAGGAACTCATACATGCGCTCCCCGCGAAGGGTTACACGAACTCCGATAGGCATGCCTTTACGAAGTTTAAAGTTTGAGATATCCTTTTTTGAAATAGTAGGGACAGCTTTCTGACCAGAAATCATTGACATTTCATTCACGAAAGTATCGATTAGTTTCTTATCGGTGATCGCATCACCAATTCCCTGGTTCAGGCAGATTTTAGTAAGCTTGGGCACCTGCATGGAACTCTTATACTGGAACTTGGTCTGCATTGCTGGGATGACCTCGCTCATATATTTATCTCTAAGTCTGGGTGAATATGCCATTATTTGATTACCTCCCCTGATTTTTTTGAGTAACGGACTAATTTTCCTGTTTTGGGATCTTCTTTTCTCCCAATCCGGGTAGCTTTGCCGGAGCCATCAACTACCATCAGGTTACTGAGGTTGATAGGGGCTTCCTGTTTCACAATACCACCTTGTGGGTTTTTGGTATTCGGCTTGCTGTGTTTGGTGACCAGGTTAACGTTCTCAACAATCGCTGTGAACTTAGCCTTTTGGACCATAAGGACTTTGCCTTGCTCCCCTTTATAATCACCGGCGATTACTTTGACGATATCGCCTTTCTTGATATGAAGTTTTTTTTCCATAATCCTGTTCGTTAAAGCACTTCTGGTGCTAAAGAAATGATCTTCATGTACTTCTTGTCGCGAAGTTCTCTGGCAACCGGACCGAAAATACGGGTCCCGCTAAGCTCCTCTGAAGCAGTCAACAATACACAAGCATTATCATCAAAACGGATATAAGATCCATCTGCTCTGCGTATCTCTTTCTTCGTCCGAACTACGACCGCTTTTACAACGGCGCCTTTCTTGACATTTCCTCCGGGCATAGCGTGTTTCACCGTGACGATGATTTTATCACCGACTCTGGCATAACGCTTCTTGGTACCACCCAGTACCCTGATACATAGCACCTCTTTGGCACCGCTGTTATCAGCTACGATTAGACGAGATTCCTGTTGTATCATAATTACTTAGCTCTTTCGACGATTTCAACTAATCTCCAACATTTAAACTTGCTGAGAGGTCTTGTCTCTGCAATCTTGACGGTATCCCCGATCTTACAATCGTTCAGTTCGTCATGCGCGGTGAACTTGTTGGTTTTCTTAACAAACTTGCCATACTTGGCGTGTTTTACCTTCCGTTCGACCAAGACGACAATGGATTTCTCCATCTTGTTGCTGACAACAACTCCCGTCTTTTCCTTTCTGAAATTCCTGGTTACTTCCATGATTCCTATTCCTTATTTTGTTTCAGCTGGATTCATTGCTGCATCTAATTCCCTTTTCCGAAGCTCTGTCATAAGCCTTGCAATAGTCTTACGATATGCCTTGATCTTATTGGGATTCTCCAGTGGAGAAACGGCATGATTCATCTTCAGCTTTGTAAGCTGGCGTTTTTCCTCGTCCAGCCTTTCTTTAATCTCAGCTGTAGTCAGCTCTATGATTACTTTATATTCCATGACTCGGCTTAATTACTTTCTTCACTATAGTCTCTTCTGACAATCATCTTGCAAGCGACAGGCAGTTTTTGGATGGCAAGGCGAAGTGCCTCTTTTGCCACATCCAATGGCACACCGTCGATCTCGAACATAATGCGGCCTGGGTTTACCGGGGCTACAAACATTTCGGGAGCACCTTTACCTTTACCCATACGGACTTCCGCAGGTTTCTTGGTGATCGGTTTATCAGGGAAAATACGGATCCAGATCTGTCCTTCACGTTTCATGTGACGGGCAACAGCCTGACGGGCAGCTTCAATCTGTCGTCCGGTGATCCAGGCTTCCTCGAGGGTCTTGATGCCGAAGGAACCAAACGCGAGCTCATGTCCGCGCTGGGCCATTCCTTTCATCTTGCCCTTCTGCATTTTCCTGTATTTTGTTTTCTTTGGCTGTAACATTATAGTATGTTTATTGAATTACAAATAATGGGTAAAGCAATTACTTTCTTGGAGGTCTTCCACCACCTTTGCGTGAATCATTCCGGTCACCACGCTCACCACGATTGTCACGGTCACCACGTCCGCCACCACGCATATGTGGTGAAGGTGCTTTTTCCTTGGTGGCTACAATCGTTGGGCTGAGGTCGTGTTTTCCATAGATCTCGCCTTTGCAGATCCATACCTTCACGCCAATACGGCCATAAGTGGTATGGGCTTCCGCCAAAGCATAGTCAATGTCTGCACGTAAAGTATGCAGCGGAATTCTTCCTTCCTTATACTGCTCACGTCTTGCCATTTCGGCACCTCCCAAACGTCCAGAGATGTATACCTTGATTCCTTCGGCACCAATCCGCATTGCAGAAGCAATAGCTGTCTTGATGGCACGACGGTGAGAAATACGTCCTTCAATCTGGCGAGCTACAGCATTGGCCACGATCAGTGCATCCAGTTCAGGACGTTTGATCTCAGAAATGTTGATCTGTATCTCTTTCTTGGTGATTTTCTTTAGCTCTTCTTTTAGCTTGTCAACTTCCTGTCCACCCTTGCCGATAATAATACCAGGCCGGGCTGTGTGGATAGTAACGGTAACCAGTTTAAGAGTACGCTCGATGATAGTCCTGGAAATACCCGCTTTTGCCAAACGAACATTAAGATATGTACGAATCTTATCGTCCTCTACAAGCTTACCTGCAAAGTTTTTCCCGCCAAACCATACGGAATCCCATCCTCGGATGATTCCCAGTCGGTTGCCTATCGGATTTGCTTTCTGTCCCATTCAGTGACTAAATTGATTATTCTTAATTTTATATCTTATTGATTCTCTACAACTTGTTCTGTTGTGTCAGCCATATCTACAAGAGCATTTCTGCTATCGATGATCAGCGTCACGTGGTTAGAACGTTTCCGGACTCTGTGTGCACGTCCCTGTGGAGCCGTGTGAATCCGTTTCAACATCCTTCCGCCGTCTACATTAATTTCTCTCACAAAAAGATTGCTGTCTTCCATGCGCTGGCCGTCATTCTTTGCCTGCCAGTTTGACATGGCAGATAGTAACAACTTGTGCACGCGTCCTGCTGCCTCTTTCTCAGAAAACTTCAATGTGCTAAGTGCCTTTTCTACATTCATCCCACGAACCAGGTCGGCAATCAGCCTCATTTTCCTGGGTGATGTAGGGCAATTATTCAGCTTCGCAAAATAGATGCTCTTTTTTGCTTCCTTAAGGGCTTCCGCCGAGTTTTGCTTTCTAGATCCCATCTGTCAATCTTATTACTTATTTCTTACCATCTTTTTTAGTCCCGGCATGACCCCTGAAGATACGGGTCGGAGCAAATTCCCCGAGTTTGTGTCCAACCATGTTTTCGGTGACATAAACAGGGATGAATTTATTGCCATTGTGAACTGCTATGGTCTGCCCGACAAAATCGGGAGAAATCATGGAAGCTCTTGACCAGGTCTTTATCACGACCTTTTTCTTGTTATTGATAACATCCAAAACTTTTTTCTCAAGCTTGATGTCAATATAAGGTCCTTTTTTCAGTGAACGGCTCATCGTTGTGTTTTTAAGCTTTTATTTCTTTCTTCTTTCGATGATGTACTTGTCTGAAGCACTCTTCTTGGCGCGTGTCTTATATCCCTTGGCCGGAATACCCTTACGGGTTCTCGGATGACCTCCGGAAGAACGGCCTTCGCCTCCACCCATTGGGTGATCGACAGGGTTCATGACAACACCTCTTGTTCTTGGTCTGCGTCCTGCCCAACGGCTACGTCCGGCTTTACCACTCTTCTCGAGACTGTGATCAGGATTTGAAACCATTCCGACTGTAGCCTTACAGGTCTGCAAAATCATACGGGTCTCACCTGAAGGCATCCTCAAGATGGCAAATTTACCGTCCCTTGACATGAGCTGGGCGTAAGAACCTGCACTTCGTGCCATCTTTGCTCCCTGTCCGGGCTGTAACTCAATGTTGTGAACAACGGTTCCAAAAGGAATCTCGCTTAAGTACAAACTATTGCCAATTTCAGGAGCTGCACCTTTGCCAGAAATCACTTCCTGACCTACTTTCAGGCCATGAGGGGCAATGATGTAACGCTTCTCTCCGTCAGCGTAAGTTACCAGGGCTATCCTGGCAGTACGGTTTGGATCATACTCCACAGATTTTACAATCCCGGGGATCCCATCCTTGTCACGTCTGAAGTCAATGATACGGTAAATTTGTTTGTGTCCACCGCCCATGTAGCGCATGGTCATCTTACCTTCATTGTTCCTACCACCGCTGCGTTTGTTAACTCCGCCTAAAAGACTCTTTTCAGGGGTCGCAGTCGTGACTTCATCGAATGTGCTGATGATCTTAAATCGTTGACTGGATGTCGTCGGTCTAAACTTCTTTAAAGCCATTTATATTAGATATTGCTGTAAAAATCAATATTTTCACCTTCAGCTAAAGTAACTATAGCTTTTTTCAGAGCATTGGTACGGCCTGTAACAAAACCCGCTTTTGTATAACGGCTTTTGGCTTTACCTGCGTACCTGATCGTGTTAACGGACTTAACCGTTACTCCGTATAGCTGCTCGACGCCTTTTTTGATCTCGAGTTTGTTGGCCTCCTTCTGGACGATAAACCCATATCTATTGAGTTTCTCTCCCATCGCGGTCATCTTCTCGGTGATGATCGGTTTAACAATCACGCTCATCGCTTCTGGTTTTTATTTCGGTTATTATTAATCTGCTATTTGTTCAATGTCCTTGATGGAGCTTTCCATGATAAACATGGTATTCGCCTTCAGGATGTCATATGTATTCAGATCTAAGGCATTGGATACCTCTGTCTTCTGGAGGTTACGGGCTGAAAGAATAATGTTCTTATCTACACCGTGTGTAACCATTAAAGTACGTTGACCTTCGAGTTTGAAATTCTTCAACAAATCGATATAATTCTGGGTCTTTGGTACATCAAAGCTGAAATCCTCCAGAATAAAAATCTGATTCTCCCTGGCTTTGTAGGACAATGCTGACCTGCGGGCAACTCTCTTGAGTTTCTTGTTCAGTTTGAAACTATAGTCTCTTGGCCTCGGACCGAAAACACGTCCACCACCTCTGAACAAAGGACTCTTCATACTACCTGCACGGGCACCGCCTGTACCTTTCTGACGTTTCAGCTTTTTGGTTGTACGGGAAATCTCCCATTTCTCTTTTGCCTTATGGGTACCCTGGCGCTGGTTTGCCTGATACTGCTTGGCATCAAGGTAAATAGCGTGGTCATTGGGCTCTACATTGAAGATCTCATCATCCAGATTAATGCACCTGGTGGTCTTCTCCCCATTTTTATTATAAACTGCTAGCTCCATCTTTCTAAGATTAAATATGAACCATTAGCGCCGGGTACTGCACCCTTAATCAGGATCAGATTGTTTTCCGGAATCAATTTAACAATCTGCAGGTTGATAACCTTAACACGGTCAGTTCCCATGCGGCCAGCCATACGAATACCTTTAAATACCCTGGAAGGATATGAAGAAGCACCTACAGAACCTGGAGCTCTGAGCCTGTTATGCTGTCCGTGAGTTGCCTCACCAACACCCTGGAAGTTATGTCTTTTCACAACGCCCTGAAATCCTTTTCCCTTGCTGGTTCCAACGACGTCGATAAACTCTCCTTCGTTAAAAACATCAACAGAAACAACATCACCGAATGTCTTCTGGTGATCACTTTCGAAACGCGTAAACTCAACAACGATCTTTTTGGGAGTCGTGCCGGCCTTTGCGAAATGACCCTTTAATGCATTGGTGGTATGCTTGTCTTTTTTCTCGTCGAATGCCATCTGAATTGCTTCATAGCCGTCAACTTCCATGGTTCTGATCTGTGTCACAACACACGGGCCGGCCTCGACAACGGTCACGGGGATATTCTTCCCGTTCGCATCATACACGCTGGTCATGCCGATCTTTTTTCCTATTAATCCTGACATCTGTCTTTTCTTTTATTGGATGTAATACCTTTCGGAATCGTTATACTTTGATCTCCACTTCCACACCACTTGGCAACTCCAGCTTCATCAGCGCGTCAATCGTTTTTGATGTTGAGCTGTAAATGTCCAGCAGGCGTTTGTAAGTGCAAAGCTGGAATTGCTCCCTGGCCTTTTTGTTCACGAACGTGGACCTGTTGACAGTAAAAATCTTCACGTTGGTGGGCAGCGGAATAGGTCCGTTAACCACAGCTCCGGTTGATTTTACCGTCTTAACGATCTTCTCGGCTGACTTGTCAACCAAGTTATAGTCGTAAGATTTAAGTTTAATTCTGATCCTTTGATTCACCTTTATTCAGTTTTAGGTTTTTCCTTAGTATTTTTCAACGTATCCTTTAACTCTATAAATAACCTCTTCAGCTAAACTCTCAGGAACCGGCTCATAATGAGAAAATTCCATCGAAGAATTCGCACGGCCTGAGCTCATGCTCCGAAGATGGGTAATATATCCAAACATCTCTGACAAAGGCACAAATGCCTGAATCATATGATATCTCAATTTGGGATGTATACCTTCCAAATGTGCTCTCCTTTTGTTGAGATCACCGGTTACATCACCTACATACTGCTCGGGGCTGCTCACTTCAACATGCATGATAGGCTCCAACAAGATGGCTTTGGCTTTACGACAAGCATCTTTGAAAGCAATGCGGGCTGCAATCTCGAAGGCAAGCTCATCAGAATCAACCGGATGAGTAGCACCGTCGAGCAAAGTAACCTTCAGGCTGTCCATAGCATAACCTGCAAGAACGCCGTTCATCATTGCTCCTTCAAAGCCAGTCTGTACTGCCCTGACATATTCTTTTGGAAGCGCTCCACCCTTGATCTCACTGATGAACTGTAAACCCTTCACACCAGGATCGGCAGGACCTACTTCCACAGTGATATCGGCAAACTTACCGCGTCCTCCTGATTGTTTTTTATAAACTTCGTGATGTTTCACAGCTGCCGTAATCGCTTCTTTGTAAGAAACCTGTGGCGTTCCTGTGTTACATTCGATTTTGTATTCTCTCCTTAATCTGTCAACGATGATCTCCAAATGAAGCTCGCCCATCCCGCTGATGAGGGTTTGTCCCGTCTCATTGTCAGTCCTGACAGCGAAAGTAGGATCCTCTTCAGATAACTTGTTCAAAGCAATAGCCAGTTTGTCGATATCATCCTGAGACTTAGGCTCAATGGCTGTGTTGATCACCGGCTCAGGAAAAATGATGTTCTCGAGCTGAATCGGACTTTTGTCATCACATAATGTGTCACCGGTACGGATCTGTTTAAAACCGATACCTGCGGCGATATCTCCAGCAAAAATCTCATCTGTAGGCGTTTGTTTGCTGGCGTGGATATAGAATAGACGTGTAATTCTTTCTTTTTTACCTGTGTTCACATTCAAAACTTGTTCTCCGGCTTTGAGGCTGCCAGAATATACCCGGATAAAAGCAACACGACCTACATAAGGATCGGTCATGATCTTGAATGCGAGTGCTGAATAAGGCTCTGAAATTTCAGGCTTACGTTCTTCTTCTTTACCTGTGAAAGGATTAATACCCTGAACCGCAGCCACATCCATTGGACATGGTAAATAGTTCACGATACCGTCGAGAAGGGTTTGAACGCCTTTATTTTTGAATGAAGCACCACAGAAAACCGGGGTGATTCTCATTTCCAAAGTAGCTTTACGAATTGCAGCAATGATCTCTTCAGGACTGATTGAATCCGAATCATGCATGAACTTTTCAAGGAGTTCAACACTTTCCTCAGCAGCGCCTTCTATAAGTTTTAAGCGATATTCGTTGGCTAATTCAACATATTCTTCAGGGATTGGCACCTCGTTGTAGCTGGCACCGAGACTTTCACTATCCCATTCGTAGGCTTTATTCTGTACCAGGTCGATGATACCCGTGAAGTTTTCTTCTTCTCCGATAGGAATCTGAACAGGAACAGGTGTTGTACCCAGTTTTTCATGCATCTCATCGAGGACAGCAAAGAAGTTGGCTCCGGTGCGATCCATTTTGTTGATGAAGCTGATGCGGGGTGTATGATATTTGTCAGCTTGTTTCCATACAGTCTCACTTTGTGGCTCAACACCACCAACAGCACAGAAAATAGCGATGGCACCATCGAGGACTCTCAGGGAGCGTTCCACCTCAGCGGTGAAATCGACATGCCCGGGTGTATCGATGATGTTGATATGATATTGTTCGTTGTTGAGTTTCCAGAACACTGTAGTGGCGGCCGAAGTGATGGTGATGCCCCGCTCCTGCTCCTGAACCATATAGTCCATGGTGGCGGTACCATCGTGTACTTCGCCCAGCTTGTAGTTGATGCCCGTATAGTACAGAATCCGCTCCGTTGTCGTGGTTTTACCCGCGTCAATGTGCGCCATTATGCCTATGTTTCTTGTATGTAAGAGTTTGTCGGACATCAGTGTTTTCTGGATCTTCTCAATTAGAATCTGAAATGGGAGAAAGCCTTGTTGGCTTCGGCCATTCTGTGAGTATCTTCTTTTCTTTTGAATGCGGCACCTTCTTCTTTAGCGGCAGCCATGATTTCTGAGGCCAGTTTCAGCGCCATTGATTTCTCATGACGTTTCCTGCTGAAGTTGATCAAGGCTTTCATCCCGATAGACTCTTTACGTGCAGGCCTGATTTCAGAAGGAATCTGGAAGGTAGCTCCCCCGATCCTGCGGCTTCTTACCTCAACGGAAGGGGTAACATTAGCAAGGGCTTTTCTCCAGATCTCCAGACCATTTTCAGTGGTCTTTTCATTGACGATGTCGATGGCATCGTAAAAAACTTTAGAGGCTAAGTTCTTCTTCCCTTCAAACATAAGGTTGTTGATGAACTTGGTCACACGTACGTCATTGAACCTTGGGTCCGGGGGCGTAATACGTTTTTTCGGTTTTGATTTCCTCATCGGTATGCTGGTTTACTCTGTTAACCCTTATTTCTTTTTAGCTGGAACTGCTCCTTTTGCTTTTGGACGCTTGGTTCCGTATTTTGATCTGCGTTGGTTACGACCATCGACACCGGAAGTATCGAGGGCGCCACGAATGATGTGATAACGAACACCTGGAAGGTCTTTCACCCTGCCGCCTCTGATCATAACGATCGAGTGCTCTTGTAAGTTATGGCCTTCACCGGGGATATAGGCATTGACCTCCTTACCGTTGGTCAGTCTAACCCTGGCGACTTTACGCATCGCGGAGTTTGGTTTCTTAGGGGTTGTTGTATAAACCCTGACACAAACGCCACGACGTTGTGGGCATGAATCCAGTGCTGGAGACTTGCTTTTGTCGATCAGTTTATTTCTTCCTTTGCGTACTAACTGCTGAATCGTCGGCATATTAAGCTGTTTGGTTCTGTTTTTAACCTTTATTTTTGGGACCGCAAAAGTAGAAAATATTTTTACACATCCAACACAGAAATGTAAAATATTCTTCTTCAGCGATCTTTTGTTCGTTGAAAAGTGAAAAAACGCAAGGAAATTTGGTGGGCTCTGGGCATAAGACCGGTCAGTTCGAAGGACAAAAATCCTAAATCCCGAATGAAGGGGATTCTGACGAAACCTATAGTGTCTTATTTATCAGGTTTCCTAAAGCTTTAACAGCTTTTCAATACAACCCTAACCGATCCAACCGAAGTTTTCCTGGTTTTGGGGCTGCAAAGGTAAGAAGGTTTTGATTTAATGCAAGGAATATTTTATTTTTTTTGTGATGGGGTGATGGGGTGATGGGTGATGATAGATGGTCGGGACATTCTTGCATTCTGCATTCTGGCATTCTGCATTAATAAAATCATGGAATAGAACACTGATGACGCGGATTGGGCTGATTAACACTGATTTGGAAAACAATTCTCTGCGCCTCTGCGCCACCGCGAGAAAAAAGAAAAGATCTCACGCAGGGGCGCAGGGACGCAGGAAATGAATTGCAACAAGCCAAGTCTAGCCTATGCAAATTCTTTGAGGATGGCTAAACGCCACTGTAACTATAATGGTTGTTACGAAAACACAAAGAATTACTTTAAAAAAGTCATTGAACACATTGCTATTTAACCAAATATACTTTCACATAACCATTTTTATCATGCTAATCTATACAAGAAAAACAGTATGAATAATTTTATTAAATTGCCACAAATATCACATGCAGAAAGATTGCATATTAAAAATACTGTCTGTTTCATAATTTATTTCATTGGAATTGAATTTTCCTATGCCCAGAACTACTTATGGGAAAATCATTTATGTACTAATAACATAACCGGTATTGAACAACAAGGCAGTTCCTATTGGCTAACCACTTATGGTGGCGGACTTGTTGAATACAAGCCATCAACTGGAACAACAAATTTTTATTACAAACACAATTCCGGAATACCCTCTGTATTTTTAAGTGCCATTGCCATTGACTCCTCCGGCAATAAATGGTTAGGAACCAGCGATGGGACTACAGGGCTGATATACTTTGACGGAAACAACTGGACCAGTTATAACACCTCCAATTCACCTTTGCCCAGTAATTTTATTCAATGTCTCTATTATAAAGCAGGGGTATTGTGGATAGGGACAAAAATGAGTCTTGTTAGTTTTGACGGAACTACCTGGACAGGATACACAATCGCCGTTACAGCCACAAATAGCTATGTTATTGATAATGTGAAAGATATCGAGATTGATGCTATTGGGAATGTTTGGATCTGTTGCTGGGGTATAGGACTAATGAAATATAATGGAACAGGCTGGATTGTTTATAATAACAGTAATATCCCATTATTAGCTACTAACAATTTCAAAAGTGTTACATTTGATAATGTCGGAAATGTTTGGGTAGTAGAAGACTGGGTTGGTATTTGCAAATTCAACGGGTCTAATTGGTCTTTCAATTTTACCAGTGGATGGATGGCTGACGTTAAATCAGATTCCTCTGGCAATATTTTTGCATTAGAAACAAATGGGACACTTAGAAAATTTTCTGGCAATGTATGGCAGAACCTTGGTGTCGCAGTTAATCCGCCCTATATTGCCCCGCCTACCGACTGGTTGTCAAATGCCAACAATCTTTTTGTAGACGATTCAAATCATGTATGGGCAGGTATTGCTATCGGACTTGAGAAGTATGATGGATTATTAACAGACTGCAGCCCAGCGATTGCGTCTGATTTGACTGCAAACAGCGTTACTTCTCTAAATTATATTCCATCATCACAGTCCTTTTCAATTGCTGAAGTCCTTTCTAACTTTGACGTTGATATTTCGTGGAATTACATATTGAAAGGCTCTGGTTTGACACATTATAACGGAAGTGTCTGGAACCAGTTTAATGTGACAGATTCATGCTTCAATAGCCAAAGGAATTGTGTAAACTGCATGTCCGCCAAGGATTCCACAGTATGGATGGGAATACGGAATGGAGTCGCCTATTATAATGGCAATAGTGTCAGCAAACATTTTTGGACAACGCCCTGTAATGAGAATGAGAGGACTACCGCCATTGAAAGGCACTTTAATACTGTATTTGCAGGCACCAACAAAGGCAGGCTCAATAAATTTGATGGGACGAATTGGTCTATAATAAGCACAGCCCTTGCGACATTACCGGGTTCGTATATCAGTAGTATGGCTTATATGGATAGCACACTTTTTGTCGCGAGTCAAATGGGGTTGCTTTCCTGGTATGACTCTGCTGTTAACTTCATTTACAACTCCTCAAATTCCGGGTTAGCTTCGGATACCATCAATGACATCCTAAAAGGCAAGCCCATTTGGCTGGCAACAGATCAAGGCCTGGTGAAAACAAACCTGGTTAACTGGACCGTTTATGACACCTCGAATTCAGGGATTCCTAGCAACCTGGTCAGTTGCATCACAAAAGACAGCCTGAATAACCTGTGGATTGGAACAAAAGACAGCGGTGTTGCCATGTTTGATGGTAACAGCTTTACGATCTATAACACATCCAATTCAGGATTGACCAGTAATAAAATCTTTGATATTGTGGTTGATAATTCCAACGACATCTGGATTGGCACTGCTGACGGTGGATTATGCAGATACAGATACGGATTATGGTTATCAGAAAATCCTTCTTTCTATTCTTTGCCAATTGATCGATCTTTCCCGAAATTAACCATTACTCCTAATCCTTTTCAGTCAACCACAATAATAAATATTGCCTTGCAAAAACCAGGTAATGCATCCTTGTACATCTTTAATGCCATGGGGCAAAAGATTAAGTCCTTTTTTATTAATAAATTATGTCCTCAAGAATTTACTACAAGCTGGGAAGGCACCAACGATGCCGGACAACAAGTTTCACCTGGCATTTACATATGCACATTAAAAACTTTGGATGGGAATGTAATGGAAAGGATATTAATGATAAGATAGATTGGCTTCAATCATTTCTCTGACTCACAAAGCTTCCTTTTAAAATGCAAGCTTTTTGCAATAATCTTCTATTTCAAATAGAACATGGACCCAAATCCCAAAAACCGCGTCCGAACCCTGGCATTTAACGCATTAAAACCCTTTACAACAGTCGAAAGGCGGACATCTTTCATATTGTTTTCAATCTTAGAGATTTGGGCTTTTTGAACCCCTACCAGCGTACCTAACTGTTCCTGTGTCAGATTTTTCTCTTTCCTCGATTTCCTGATAAAATACCCCATAACATCGAGTTCCAGCTCAAATTCAAATTGTTCGCGTTCTTTCGAGCCTTCAATACCAATATACTTATCGGTTAATTCTTCTAAAGTCTTTGTTTTCATATTTTGTTGAGTTCCTTATCATTATAATAAGCTTGCCGGATATTACATGCTTTTAAAATTTCTTTACGAGGCGTTTTTTGAGTCTTTTTAACAAATCCATGAGTAATATTGACAATGCTCTGACTTTTATCCCAAAAAGCCAATAATCTGATCTGTTGAGCCAGGTGTTGAGTCCTAAACTCCCAGATTTCAAATGATAGCTTTCTAAACAATTCAGGATCATTCGTTTTCTTCGATTTCCAAATATTATAAAACACTTTATATCTGGATTCAACATTAAGTTGATCAAGAAAACCAAAAGCTGATTCAAGAAAAATCAAATCAAACTTCTCCATACCTCCTGCACTGTAAAGATAATACTTATTTCCCTATCGGGAAACTTAATTATTTAAAACCTTGAAAGAATTTGAAAATCCTATATCCCCTTTATCCTTATCAGGGCTTCAATACTTTTATAGACGAAAAACTGGCCATCGAGTGGAAAAGAAAATGAAATTATTTTAAGAAGAATCAGCGAAACCCAGTTACTGCGTATCATTGATCAGATCGATTGGCTTCAGTCATTTCCCTGACTCACAATGCTTCCTTTTGAAATGCAAACTTTTTATAATAATCTTCTATTGTTACTGTTCAGGGGGTA
>SESG01031980.1_pt1 | contig 56059 bp, 41 predicted proteins | sample 3171421 | NCBI WGS metagenome assembly SESG01 (sample SAMN10866946, study PRJNA518727) | freshwater metagenome | biome: subpolar coniferous forest; feature: holomictic lake; material: water; isolation source: holomictic Lake 227, 6 m and 8 m depth | place: Canada: near Kenora, Ontario | collected...
CTGATAAGGCCAGATTGCTGTGCATTCAGATCAACTTTTGCCTGAAGATAATCTTGTTTGGATGAAGAACCCACATTGAATTTCTTTTCTGCAATTTTCATTCTTTCCACCGAAAGGTCGATCATTTCCTGAATTGCATCATACAATCGCTTTTGATAAACTATATTCTCATAGGCTAAAATGATCTTTGAGATCGTATTCTCCAGCTGGATTTTCACAGACAAGTCGCCAACATCTTCCAATTCTTGTAATTTTTGTCTGGTGGCAAACATTTTCATGCCATCAAACAAGGTCCAGTTCAAAGTCAAACCAACATTTTCTATGGTGGAAATTGCATTATTTTTCTTCATTTCTTCAGTACTGCTTGAATACTGAATATCTATATTGCTGTTGGAGGAGTTATAGGCCGCAACAGCGCTAACATTAGGCAGGAAACCCGCATTTCCAAGGGTATTTGTGTTTTTTGCAATTTCTGCAGATGTCTCTAAAATTTGAATGGAGAAATTATTTTTCACACCAATCTCCAAGGCTTTTTTCAGGCTAAGCATTTCTTCCTGGGCAAAAAGACATCCGTTAATGATGAGAATACCCATTAATATCAAAAAGATCTTCTTCATGCTTTCGTGGGTTTTGAAAGGTAAGTATACATTGCCGGTATAACAAAAAGTGTAAAAATAAGCGATAACAAGAGTCCCCCGATTACCACAATACCCATTGGAATACGGCTTTGGGCCCCGGCGCCCAGACCCAGTGCAATCGGCAAGGCACCCAAGGCTGTTGCGATACTTGTCATCAGAATCGGCCTTAGTCTTAAAGATGCAGCTTCCAATGCGGCTTCTCTTCGATGTAAACCACGTTTCTTTTGCTGGTTCGCAAATTCAACGATTAGAATTCCATTTTTCGTTACAAGGCCAATTAAAAGAATAATGCCGATCTCACTGAAAATATTGAGGGTCTGGTTAAAGTACCATAACGAAAACAAGGCTGTAGACAGAGCCAAAGGGACGGTAAACATAATAATCAAAGGATCGCGCCAGCTCTCAAATTGTGCGGCAAGAATTAAATAAACAAGGACTAAGGCAAGAACAAACGCAAAAAGAATATTAGATGAACTGTCGGCAAAGTCACGTGAAGGACCTGATAATGAATTGCTAAAATTATCATTCAGTACTTTCTTACCAATTTTTTGCATGGCAACGATTCCATCGCCAATTGTTTTACCAGGAGCCAGGCTGGCAGAAATCGTGGCTGATTTATAGCGGTTAAAATGATATAAAACAGGTGGGTTTATCTGCTCCTGGGTATTCACCAAATTATCCAATTGAACCAATTTCCCACTTCTGTTCCTAACAAATAAGGACTTAAGATCAAGAGGTTTATCCCGATTCTCGCGGTCAGCCTGGCCAATCACTGAGTATTGTTTCCCGTTTATAGTGAAATAATCAAGCCTTCCTCCGCTATACGCTAACTGAAGTGTATTGGCGATATCCTGAACAGAGACACCGACAGCATTGGCTTTCTCTCTGTCGATGCTCACTGAAATCTCCGGTTTGTTAAATTTAAGATTCCAGTCAACAGCCTGGAAAGTCTTGTCTTTTTGAGCTTCCTCAATAAATTTCGGGAGCACGGCCTTTAACTTCTCGAAGTTTGGTGCCTGAATCACATACTGAACAGGAAGACCACTTCTGGCAGAACCTCCGACACCAATAGTTTGTTCCTGTGTAACAAACACCCTGGCCTCAGGATACCGTTTCAGGTTCTTTGATACATAATCAGCCACTTGCTGTTGTGTTCGTTTTCTTTCCTCCGGCAAAGAAAGTCGAATACGCATGACCCCTGTATTTACGGATCCGGATCCTGTATAACCTGGCGCAGTTATGGTGAGCATTGTTTTTTTCTCTGGCACCGAATCCTGGATAAATTGCGACAACCCATCCATATAAGCCTGGGTGTAATCATAGGAAGTCCCTTCCGGCAATGTTGCAGTAACCCTGATCAGACTCCTGTCCTCCAGAGGAGCCAATTCTGACTGAAGTGCAGAGCCTATGATATAAATCATGGCAAGTGAAGCCAGGATGATGACGAAAGACCATTGCCTGTGTTTTAAAAACCGGTCAAGAAGGTTGTGGTAGCCCTGTGTCAGATTCTGATAAAACGGTTCTGATTTACGGTAAAACCAGGAAGGCTGATGATCTTTTTTTGCCAGCAATACATTAAGAACCGGCGTTAGCGTTAGCGAGACAAAGGCGGAAATCAGTACAGCTCCACCAAGGACGATACCGAATTCACGAAAAAGACGTCCAACAAATCCCTGTAGAAAAATGATCGGCAGAAAAACGATTGCCAATGTCAGTGAGGTTGATAATACAGCGAAAAATATTTCTTTAGATCCTTCGTCCGCTGCTTCAAAAGGCGACATGCCTGCTTCGAGTTTTTTAAATATATTTTCAGTGACAACAATTCCGTCATCGACCACCAGGCCAGTTGCGAGGACAATAGCAAGCAGGGTGAGAATGTTGATAGAAAAACCCGCAACGTACATGATGAAAAAAGCGCCAATTAAAGAAACCGGAATGTCGATCAAAGGCCGAAAGGCGATGATCCATTCCCGGAAGAACAAATAAATAATAATGACCACCAGGAGAATGGCAATCAGCAGTGTTTCGCCGACCTCAGCAACAGATTGCCTCACAAAACGAGTGTTATCCAGGGCGATATTGAGCATATAGTCTTTTGGAACTTCTTTTTTCAGTTGTTCGAAACGCTTGTTAAATTCGTCTGATATCTCAATGTAGTTAGATCCAGGTTGAGGAATGATCCCGAGCCCTACCATGGGAATCCCGCCCTGTTTCATGATAGTTTCCGTATTTTCAGGCCCCATTTCTGCATAGCCTACATCTGAAAGCCGAATCGTTTTGGTATTATCAGACAGGATCACCAACTTGTTAAAGTCTTCTGGTGTTTGAAGACGACCATAGGTACGAACCGTTAACTCAGTGGCATCACCTACGATTTTTCCACCTGGCAAGTCAACATTTTCGCGGTGAAGCGCATTAGAAACATCAGTGGGTGTCAGGCCATAAGAAGCCAGTTTAGGTGGATCAAGCCAAAGTCGCATGGCATATTTTTTCTCTCCCCATATTTGAATCGTACTCACCCCTGGGATGGTCTGCAATCGTTCAGCAATTACATTGGTGGCATAATCGTTTACTTCCAGCAAATTTCGTGTATTGCTCTGCACAGTCATGGTAAGGATTGCATCCGAGTTGGCATCTGATTTAGTGACAGTCGGGGGGGCATCAATATCCTGGGGAAGCAGACGGAGTGCCTGAGACACCTTGTCGCGAACGTCATTGGCCGCGGCTTCCATATCCTTACCCAGGTTAAATTCCACGGTAATATTACTCATTCCCAGGCTACTCGCAGAGGAGATTGTCCGGATGCCATCAATACCATTAATGCTTTTCTCAAGGGGCTCTGTGATCTGTGATTCGATGATATCAGAATTGGCCCCGGCATAGCTCGTACGAACTGTAATAACGGGCGGATCCAGTGATGGATATTCCCTTACCCCAAGGAATTCATAACCAATGACACCAAACAACACGATCACGATTGACATGACCATAGCCATGATCGGACGTCGTATACTTAGGGATGAAATATTCATAAAATGTCAGCTTACCTAAGTTCTGTGATTTTTACCTGTATTCCCGGTTTCAACTGAATGATTCCGTCGCTGATTAGTGTGTCACCCGGATTAAGACCTTCCACGATCTCTATGGTTTTCTCATTACGGATTCCCGTGACAACTTTCTGTGGCTGAGCTTTCCCTGAACGAATGACAAATACCTTCTGACCTCTTGACTCTGGAATTACAGCTTGTGTGGGTGCAAGTAAAGAGTTGTTTATGTCTTTCAAAGCCAGTCGAACTTTTGCAAAAGCGCCTGGATAAATCTTACCAAAAGAATTGGGACAGCGTGCCCTGATCTGGAGGGTCCTGGTGATTGGGTCGATGCGAGGCTCAATGGCAAATACCCTTCCGGCAAAATCTTCGTTTAGGCCGGCAATATTGAAAATTATCTCATCATCCACATGAATCAAACTCATATACTTCTCAGGCACACTAAAATCAATCCTCACAGGATCAATTTCCTGAAGACTAGCCACCATGATAGAAGGAGAAACGTAAGCCCCTTCATCGACATTCCGTAAACCTATCTTTCCATTAAACGGTGCATGAACCTCTGTTTTTGAGATCTGGGCCGTAATAAGCTCAATATCTGCCTTTACGCCATTCAGCTGTGTCAGTGTCGCATCATAATCCTGCTGGCTGATCCCATTCACTTGCAAAAGTTCCTTCTGCCTTTTTTCGTTTTTTTGAGCCAATTCTAACTGGACATTTAGTTTATTACGCTGAGCCTGGAGGTCTCCATCGAATAGTTTCGCCAGTAAATCGCCCTTCCTGACATTTTGCCCTTCCTTAAAAGTCAAACTTACTAGCCTGCCATTCACTTCAGGATGAAGTTCAACCTGTTGGTTGGCAAGGATCGTTCCATTTGCTAAAATTTCATTAAGTAAATTCTGAGGTCTCATCACAATGGCCTTTACGAGGACAATAGGTGCTAAAGGCTTTGACCCTGATTCATTTTTTATTCCCTGCTTAAGAAATCTTGGCACCAGAATAAGTAACAGGAGCAAAACAAGCCCAAGGATGATCAATATTTTCTTTAATGTCATTCTGCCAATATTATTAAATTTATTTTGACCCGATTTTAACCCATTGGTTTAAAAAAACAATGTTGTATTCAAAATTAACATTAAAATTCCCATAAATTCATGAAAACGTTTGCTCAGGACAGTGAAATTTCAGTTTGCAATTTAAGTTATCTTTGCCTTTCTTCGAAAAAAATAAACATTCACGCAATTATGAGAATATTCCCTTTCTTTTTAACACTGATTTTTTTTGGACTTTTTTCATCCGCTTATGCAGGACCCGGTGATACGACAGTTGTTCACACTTTCAGATTCGATACGAATATGAGGGCCGGGGTTTTTAATTTCCCGGATATTGTTGGGAAAAAGTATGAAAAAATTCTGATGCTCTACAGCATGCGTTGCAAAAACGGGCTGATTTCAACACAAAGTTTACCGAACCAGGGCTGCGGTGAATGGGATTATAACTGCTACACCTATGTTGTTGACTCCAGCCAAAATGACTCCTTGCTTAGAAAGGCAAACAGGTATAAAATCAGTGATTTCAACGGCAACAATTATCCCTACAGCAATCAGCCGGTATATAATTATATTCAATTAATTCAACCCGCAGTAACTTATACAAATACAATTTCTGAGACCATTTCCCAAATTACGGGTGGAAGCCTGGCTGTGCCACATCCCCTCGGCGGAGGCACCGAAAGTCGCTCCCAATATCTCTACAAAGCCTCTGAATTAAGCCTTGGAGGCCTTGTTGCGGGTAGCATTAACGGGATCGTCCTTAATATTGGCAGCCTGGGAAGTAACCGTGAAAACCTGAAAATCAGGATAAAAGCTGTCACTGTTGACAGTCTTAACGCAGCGGCACCCATACTTTCTGGGTTCACTGATGTGTATTTTCAATATTCGCCGATGCCGGTCACTGGCCAGCTGCGACTTAATTTCCCCATGCCGTTCTACTGGGACGGGACTTCAAACTTGCTTATTGACATCAGTTACCACAATCCATCATTTTTTCCGGCAACGAGTGTATTGGGTGACAGCACCTTATTTACATCAAGCCTGAACACGAATACCCCCATGGGACACCTCCGTTTCAAAGGAGGGATACAATCCATGAATATGAATCCAGGATGGTTCGACTCAGTTTCCCAAGAAATCAGTATCGGTTTCTGGTGCTTTGGTGATTCAGTTTTGTTGCCTGCCAATACTGCAATCCTGGAAGGAACTGACAATGCCAACACCAGACAGGTAAACATTCACCTGCCCTGGAGCAATTCTAACATCTACTGGGATTGTGGTAGCAATGCCTCTGGATATGACAGGATCAATAAAGCAGCAACTCCCGCGGAAATCAAAGGCAGATGGAATTTCTGGACCTTCACCAAAAATGCCACCACTGGCAGGATGAAGATTTATCTCAATGGGAGTATGTGGCTGCAGGACAGCAACAAAACACGCCCCATTAATCTCAAAAAGATGCTGGTGGGATCTTCCTGGGATGGCACAAACCGCTGGGCCGGATATCTGAGTGAACTGAGCATCTGGAATAAAGAACTAAGCCAGAATCAGGTGCAACACATAATGATGCATTCTATCACTAGTTCTGACCCTTCATGGAACCAGCTGATGGTCTATTATCCACTGAATTCAAGCCCGGGAAACATCGCAGTTGACCATGGCCCTAAAAGCCTGGATGCCAACCTGATCAGTCCCGTTTATGGAGATATCAGAGGAAGTAGCCTTTTCAGAGATTTCTCTGAAAGTAATGAAAGGCCTGCCACCAAACTGATCCAGGGCACCTATACCTCATTGATTATTAATGACACCATACTGGATTCTGTTGTGAATATCTCAAATTCAGTGATATCATATGCAACTCAAAACAACAACCTTGTGACTGTAGACACTTCGTACAGTTGGCATGCCAACTATGCTTATATATTCAATGAGTCCGGGCAGAAGCTTGATTCTATTCCTGTTCATGCAATTGACACGCTTCACCAAAGTGTGCTGACCTATTTTCAACGCCGCCCAATGCGCGTGGAACTCATCAATTTCATCACCCCATATGGCAAAGGCTTAAGCCTGAATGGCCTGGCCGGCAAAACATGGACTTTCGATGTGACTGACTATGCCCCGATACTTAAAGGAAAGCGCTATATGGCTATGTCTGACGGTATTTACCAGGAAGACAATGACATCACCTTCGTGTTCTATGAAGGCACACCCCCGAGAGACGTAAAAAAGCTACAGCAGATCTGGCCTAGCGGAACATGGGTATCACCTTCATGGAGCGACATCTACAACAATGTGTATTTTGAACCCAGGCAATACCAATTGTCAACCGAAGCCTCGCAATTTAAAATCCGTTCTTCCATCAGCGGTCATGGACAGGAAGGTGAGTTTATCGCCAGGAATCACACCATCACTGTTAATGACACCCTTGCTTTTACCCGGCAGGTATGGACAGCCTGTGCCACGAATCCAATCTATCCACAAGGTGGAACCTGGATATATGACAGGGCCGGATGGTGCCCGGGCGCTGCAGTCGACAGGGTCGAATTTAAACTCCCATCTTCTTTTATCCCGGGCCAGGTAATATCGCTGGATTATAAAATGCCATTTATCGGCAGTCCTGGCAGTTCCAATTACCGTGTCAACAACCAATTGGTTTCCTACGGCGCCCCCAATTTTTCCCTTGACGCCGCTATCGATTATGTGAAACAGCCCTCAGGCCGGGTCGAATTTTCGAGGTTAAACCCACTTTGCAGCAGCCCTGTTGTAGCCATTAAAAACACAGGGTCCACAAATCTTACTTCTGCGGATATCATTTACGGAAGGAAAGGTGGTATTCAATCGACTTACCATTGGACTGGCAACCTGGCTTTTCTGGCATCAACAGAAGTGAGTTTGCCAATTCCAGACTGGCAATCGTCACAGAGCAATAAATTTATTGCCAAAGTGAGCAATCCCAATGGAGGAGTTGATCAGTATCCTACCAATGACAGTGCTACTTCAGCATTTTTTGTTCCAGGAGTTTTACCGTCTGACCTGGTATTTGAATTCAGAACAAACAGCGCTGGATACCAGAATATTTTGACACTGAAAGACAGCCAGGGAAATGTAGTACTCACTAAATCGAATTTGGCCAACAATATGGTTTTCTTTGACACACTTTATTTAATGGATGGATGCTATGTGTTGAGCATCACTGATGCAGGCGACAATGGATTGTATTTCTGGAACGAAGCCAGCCAGGGTACAGGTTATTTCAGGATTAACTCGATGGATAATAATGTCGTTAAAAACTTCAATTCCGATTTCGGAGACAACATTTATTTCCAGTTTACTGTTGGATTTGTGTTGCCTGTTGAAGAAACGCCACTGGCGAAAATCAATTCATTCGAAGTTTACCCAAATCCTGCCAACACTGATTTTACTGCGGCGATTTCAGTTCCGCAGCATTGCACAGCACATATTAAAGTCATGAACATGCTTGGCCAAACGGTGAAACAGCTGAATGTGATTGCCAATGATAGCCTTGAGAGATTCAGGATGGATGGAAGCACCTTGCCAGACGGGATTTATTTTGTAGTTCTGGAAGCCGGGAATCAACAACAGACAAGGAAGCTGGTGATTAAACATTAAAAAAATCAGAATTCCAGCTTGACCACCCTTAAGCGGGTTTTCCAATCTTTTGGGAGGGCGACCAAAAACTCGTCACCAACAGTTTTATAGCTTAGTTTCCCTTGAAGGCCAAGAGCTGTGATCTTTTGGACTTTGTCCTTTTTGATTTTTGGAATCTTAATCTCAGTGGCATTATCAAGGACAAAACAATAGATGATCTTGCCTGATTTGCTGCTTGTGAACCTAAGATTGTTCGTTTCCTGGTATGGACTAAGTGGACGGGTATTATAGATCCCTTCGCTGTTGACGTTCATCCACGCGCCTATTTCGGCTAGTTTACTATACGCTTCTTCATGCCATTCGCCGTCGGGACCCGGAGCAACATTAAGCAAATAATTACCGCCACGGGAGACAATATTGACGAGGTTTTCCAGCACTTTCTCCGTACTTTTAAAATGCTCCTGGGGGATGTAACTCCATGAATCACCCAGGGTCATGCAGCTTTCCCAGGGATAAGGCAGGGGTTTAGAAGGGATCGATTGCTCGGGGGTGTGGTAATTCTCATAAGGCCCTGGCACCCAGCGATCCACGATAATAATGCCAGGCTGGTTGGCGCGGGCCATCTTAGCGATACGGCCCATGTCGACATCCTGACCTTTTGGCAAGCCCCGCTCCCACTCTACTTTCTCATCAATAGTGCTATCGGGTCGTACCCAACCACCGTCGAGCCAAAGGATGTCGACTTTGCCATAGTTCCTGGTCAGCTCATCTATTTGATTGTAAGAAAAATCACGATATTTTTGCCAGCGTTCCGGGTATTTCGCGACTTCATAATTTACATTTCTGGATTTAGGCGGGAAATACGGCCACCAGTAGTTTTCGCAATGCCAATCAGGTTTCGAGAAATAAGCGCCGACACTTAGGCCTTCCGCCCGGAAAGCGTTGAAGATCGCCTTCGTCACGTCCGCTTTTGGGTTTTTAGCAAAAGGATAATCAGGATTGGTGATCTTATAATCCGTTTGCCTGGTGTCGTACATACAAAATCCATCATGATGCTTTGTCGTGAAGATCATATACTTCATCCCTGCATCTTTCGCTGCTTTCGCCCAACGCTCGGGATTAAAACGGGTAGGATTAAAGGATTTTGGTAAAGCTTCATAATCTTTCTTGTAGCTATAATAATCCTGAAAACCTCCTTTTCTACGCGCACACCAGCCTTCGTCTTCAGGACACAAACTCCAGGATTCCACAATACCCCAAACTGAATAGGCGCCCCAATGCATGAGCAAGCCAAACTTCCAATCATTCCATTGATCGAGGTTTTTAAGCGTAAGCGGATCTTTTTCAGGTACAAATGGGTAATTATCCTGTGAATAAGAATGCGCAGGGATAACAAGAAATCCTAGTAAAATGAATAAGAAATACTTTTTCATAATAGTTATTGTTGTTGAAAACTGTTGCAGCTAAGATAGAAGGATTTTCTCTTTTATACGTTCCTTTGCAATTGATAGCAAACTAAAAATCGTTATTTCATGAAAACTGCACTTCAAATTTTCTTCCTGTCATTTTTGGGCATTTCACTGGCTACTGCCGCATCTATTGGCGAAACGCCCCAGAAAAAGCCGACTTTATCTCAGGAAGAACGCCTGAATGACAGCTGGGTCCTCCAGGAATTTGACGGTAAATCTGTGACTCCAAAACAATTCCCTTCAGGCATGCCAACACTTCAATTCTATGTCTCTAAGGACAAAGTAAACGGTTTCGGGGGGTGTAATCGTTTTCATGCCACCATTAAAGTTAAAAAGAACAAGCTGACGATCAGCGAAATCGCAGGAAACAAAATGGCTTGTCCGGGGGAAGGAGAAGATGATTTCTTAGAGAAACTGGCGGAAGTGAAGGAATATAAGATAGAAGGTGCTCTCATGGAGCTAAAATCGGATGACGAAGTGTTGATGATCTTCCACAGATTCGAGGAGCATAAGCCTGGACCCTAGTAATAGCGGCCTTTACAGCAGATTTAAAATATTTTAATGCAATTCTGGAAAAAATTCCGATCTTTGCATTAAGTTTTTGTAATTCATTGCTGTGTTGTATTCTAATCATCCACATACCTTCCATATTCCGGTCATGGGCCTGGGATTTACTATTGACACCCCTTACAGGGTATCGCAATATGGTATTTCTTCTGTGATTTCACTTGTAGATGATGGTCTGATGGAAAAGATGCGCAGGTATTTCTGCGAGCAACTCAACCTTGACTACGAACCCATTTCGCATAAAGAGCCTGATTTCAGGGCAGCCCGCATTACGGCTTATCTTGACCTCATGGATGAAATGGTTAAGGAAAAATTCAAAGAATTCAAGCAGAGCGTTTTACAGCGTCGTGATGAAATTGAGAAATACATTTCACTCTTGCCGGACCTCTCTGAGCTGAAATTAAAATTCGAAAATATCGTCAAAAGCAACATAAGCTCACAAGCTTTATATGAATGGGTTGAACGGAACCTCACAGCCGGCAGCATTGATGTGAACATCATGACAAAACTGGATCGTGAGATTCATGTCGGCACAGAGAAACTTCCTGTTGAATATAACGACGCTCATGCTGCTTTAAGAGGCTTTGCCCAAAGCACTTTATCTTCCTCGCTGGTATTATCCGCTGGAATGAATCCCCGCTTATACAATTACCTCGAAACCTTCAAGGATTTTTACCCTGATTCTAATGGCCATCTTAGTAAGAAGATCATTTTAAAAGTCAGTGATTACAGGTCAGCGATTATCCAGGGTAAATACCTGGCAAAGAAAGGGTTGTGGGTCAGTGAATACCGTATTGAATCAGGCTTGAACTGTGGCGGACATGCTTTTGCCAGTGATGGTTTCCTGATGGGACCGATTTTAGAAGAGTTGTCCTTAAAGCGCGATTCTCTGCTAGCAGAAACATTTGCTATATTATCTGCTGCCCTGATTCAGAAAGGACTACCCTGCCCTACTGCACCGCTCCCGATGAAGTTCACAGCCCAGGGTGGTGTTGGCACTGCTAAAGAGCATAACTTTCTGATGGATTATTATAAACTTGACTCTGTTGGCTGGGGATCTCCATTTTTATTGGTCCCCGAAGTAGTTTCCCTAGATGAACCTACGATGCAGCTACTCTGCGAAGCCAAGGAAGAAGATCTTTATCTCAGTGGAATCTCACCACTGGGTGTTCCATTTAACAATGTTCGGAATAACAGCAAAGACGTTGAAAAACAAGCATTGATCGACTCTGGGAATCCTGGTAGTCATTGCCCGAAACGCTATGCCTGTATCCTTAATGAATTCGGTGTTGAAGGAATCTGTAGTGCTTCCCGCAAATACCAACGACTGAAGATCGAAGAACTAAACACCAAGGACTTTAGTCCTGAAAAGCAAAAAAGAGAATACGAAAAGATCGTGGAAAAAACCTGCATATGTTTGGGCTTAGGTAGTTCCGCTCTTATCGAACACGAAATTGACCACACAGTAGAAGGTAGTGGTGTTTCTGTTTGTCCCGGTCCTAATCTGGCTTATTTCGACAAAATTGTCACTCTCACAGAAATGGTAGATCACATTTATGGACGCACCAACATCATCAGCAGAAACGATCGTCCCCATATGTTTTTGAAAGAGCTTGAGCTTTATGTCAATTACTTGCACACATTGATTGAAGACGCGGACAAACCACTGCAGGACAAACAATTAAAATACTTCAATAACTTCCGCCAGAATATCCTGGATGGTATTATTTATTACAGGAACCTGTTCAACAACAACGATTATTTCTCAGAGGCTCAACAAGCTGAATTACAAAAGCAATTGGGAGATTTGGATGGGAAATTGGTGGGTATTGTGATGGGGTGATGGGGCGGTAAATTAGGTTTTCTGTGTGATTTTAATGGTCAGGGAAATCTAAAAAAACATTTTCGTATTTCGAGTTCAGAATTCAGTTTTCAGAATTTCAGCAAATCTTTCCTTTTAAAATCGTAGTTTCCACTTTATTCGAGCCATAAGCGTATGGCATGAAATTATAGGAATGCATTGGAGTGGTGATAAAGACATTCGCCATTTTCCCGATGGCAATACTCCCCAATTCTTTTTGAACACCCATTGCATAGGCAGAATTAAGTGTCACAGCCTGGATTGCCTCCTCAGGAAGCATCTTATATTTGATACAAGCCAGTGAAAGAATAAACTGCATATTCCCTGAAGGCGATGAACCTGGATTGAAGTCGCTGGCCATGGCAAGGCCTAAGCCAGCATCAATCATTTTACGCGCAGGCGACCACGGCAAACCGAGGAAGAATGCAGCTCCCGGAAGTATGGTAGGCATCGTTTCTTTTCCTAACAGGGTCCGAATCTCTTCATCACCGGTAAACTCGAGATGATCTACAGACAAAGCATTGTATTCAACACCAACCTGAATTCCTCCGCTATAATCCAACTCATTGGCATGTATTTTGGATCTCAGGCCCAGCTTAGCTGCAGCTTCCATGATACGACTGGTTTCTTCAACAGTAAAAAAGCCTTTATCACAAAACACATCCACATATTCAGCCAAACCTTCTGACGCCACTTTGGGCAACATCTCTTTAATAAGCATGGTCACATAGTCTGACTGTCTCCCTTTATATTCAGCAGGAACAGCATGAGCACCCAGAAATGTTGCTTTTACCGTAAGTGGTGTCATCTCTCTAAAGGTCCTGATCACCCGCAACATCTTCAGTTCGTCTTCGGTATTGAGACCGTAACCACTTTTAATTTCTACGGCGCCTGTACCATACCGAATTACTTCCTCCGATCTTTCCAACAATTGCTGCAGAAGTTCTGACGCTGAGGTTTCGTGAAGTTTGACGGCAGAGTTGAGGATCCCGCCCCCACGCCTGGCGATCTCTTCATAGGAAAGGCCTTTGATTTTGTCGATGAACTCGTTTTCACGACTCCCTGCATAGACCATGTGAGTATGAGAATCACAAAAAGAAGGGAATACAAGCCTGCCCGTAGCATCAATTACTTGTACTTCATTTCCTTTATTCTCTTCAAAAAGACACTCATCCATCATTCCAAAATTCTCGATACGGCCATTGTTGATCATTAAAAAAGCATCGTCCAAGACCGGCAGATTTGCCATCTCTTTGCCTAAAACCCTTGTCCTTAAAGGAAGGTTAGGATGCTCAACACCAACAAGCTGGCGGATATTACGAATGAGGATTTTCATAAAGGATCAAACTGTTTAACATATTTTCCTGGTTTCAGGAACCAGGCAGAGATTAAAAAAACGATAGTCGTCAATGAAAACACAAATAAGGCATGCTTATAACCAGGCAAACCCGGAGTGGCAGTTAACATCACCCCAATGGCAACGGCACCAAGGATCTGGCCGATGCTTTGAAAAATGGTAATGATCCCTTGAGATGAAGCCCTTTCCCTTTCGGAAACTTCGTGAAGGATAATATATCGCAGGGAAGAGCCAACCAGGAAGGAAAGACCTAAGCCCAACAATGCCCCTGGAATATAAAAGGCATAAGGGTTATGATTCAGAAAACTCAGCATAAACAGACCGAGAATCGACAGAAACAATCCGACAAGGATCACGAACCTTGGACCGGTTTTGTCGATCAGGCGGCCACCCAAAGGAGCTCCTATTGCAGTGGCCAATACAACAGGGACAAGCATGAAACTGGCGTCAGAGTTATTGACATTAAAAGCAGCAATGGCCATCTTTGGAAAAAAAATAAACGAGGCCTGAAACATCCCTGTTCCGAAAGAAACAAAACCGGCGATGGTTACTTGTTTGGATTTCAAATAATTAAGATTCAAAACAGGTTCCCGGGATCTTCGTTCAATAGGAATGAAGAGAATCAGGCTCAAAATCGAAACCGTTAGGATTGCCATGAAAGGCAATGCTGTGAGGCTGTTCATCAGGTCGCCAGGACGAATCAGGTTGATGGCATAAGTGAACCCTCCAAGGAAAACACCCAGTGATATGACGCCCTTATAATCGAAATTAGACAAAGAACCGTGGCGCACGGAAGGCATGACTTTGTGACTTTGCCAAATCAGAACGGCACAAATTGGAAGATTAATAACAAAGAGCGTATGCCAGGCAAAATATTTCAGCATGATCCCGGCCATGATAGGCCCCATGATGAAAGCCAGTCCGAATACCATGCCAATGAGCCCTAATACTCTTCCACGACGCTCGATAGGGAATGCATCCCCGATAGTTGCCGTGGCAATCGGAAAGATTCCACTAACGCCGAGACCTTGAATTGACCGTCCCACTAGTAAAAGGACATAGGAATCAGTAAAGGAAACTACGGCAGAACCTATTCCGAAGATGGCTAGAGCAACAATATAAATGCTTCTGCGTCCAAGGAAGTCACTGAGTTTGGCCATCGGAGAGATCCCGATCAGGCTAAAAAGGATATAGATAGAGAACACCCAACTCAGGTTTTTATCTGTCACATGCAATTCCTGCGATATCGCAGGAATTGCAGGGCCAATGAGTGAAATGTCCAAGGCCCCCATAAGGGTTCCTGTAAAAAGTAAGGCGAGTAACTTAGAGTTGTTAGCCGGCAAAGGAATTGAATTGAAAGGATTATTTTTGTTTTAAAAGCTTAAAAGCATGAGCCCATTCATTGTTTAAGAATCCCGGAATACACCACAACATGGCGAGAGGTTCGATAGCACGAGCGGCTTCTGCCTTGCCCATATCAGCAACTTCCCAACCAAAGATATCGAGGATGGCACTCACCTCAACTTTAGATGCATCGTTATTTCCACAGATAAACATGGATGGTTTTCCTTCAGAAAAAGAAGGGTTTACCATCATGCTGCTTCCAACAGAAGAGAAAGCTTTGACAAAATTACCGTGAAATGCTATTTTCTGAAGACGCTCCATAAGTGATTCATCCAATCCGGTAAAATATTTTACAACGCCATGAACCGGAGGTTCTGCTGCAATTGGATTCGTGGTGTCAATGATGGTTTTTCCATCGAAATTATTGAGACCTGAAGTCTTCAATACTTCTTCAGCAGCGAGGCCTGACACTGAAAGGACAAGGATATCACCAAAACCAGCAGCATCAGAAAAACTACCAATTTTAGCTTTTGCGCCTGCGCCAGACTTCCATTCCTCTAACTTACTAAGGTCTCTGGTGCCAAGCATGACATCAAATCCATGTTTTAAAAACCCACTTCCGAGTGTTTGAGCCACTGCGCCAGAACCTAAAATTCCAATTTTTGATTTCATAAATATTCAATTAATTAAGGTCAATATTGCTAAATAAATGTCAAATTTCGTTTACCAATTAAAATTATTGCCTGACAGACTGTGATAAAAAACAATATCTTTCTGCAAGTAAAATTAAGTTAAAATACGAATATTCTGTAATTAAACTTATCAAAGGTTTTAGTAGTCAAACAAATCGTTGATTCACATTGTTTATTGTTCGGAGAAAAAAATTCAGGATATGCCCAAAGAAAATAGCCCGGGACGATACGAAAGGATCACCGTTCAATTGGCTGATTTATTTACAAAAACAAGAGATCCACTCGCCCGGATGTCAACAACGTCGGCAGTGCTATATCACAAACTGGATCACGTTTTTTGGTGTGGTTTCTACCGGCTAGTCGATGAGGACCTCATTGTTGGGCCTTATCAAGGGCCTTTGGCTTGCCAGGTTTTGACAAGAAACAAAGGTGTCTGTTGGGCAAGCATTCGTGAACAAAAAGCTATGGTGGTTCCTGATGTTGAAAAGTTCCCAGGACATATTGCCTGTGATGCGCGATCCAGGTCTGAAATTGTTATTCCGGTGAAAGATGAAAACAATCAGATCATTGCCGTCTTAGACATTGACAGTAAGGAACTTAGCAATTTTAGTGACGAGGATGCTTTTTTTCTTGAAAAAATCGTTCAATTAATCTATAAATAAATTTGGTATATAGAGCTATGAAATTGAATTTGTGTACTTTTTACAGCTAAATTTGCATAATTTTTATTGAAAATAACATTACAATTATAACAGATTATGAATCGAAATATACTTCATCGGATTTTATCCCTGGTTTTATTAACAATACTTATAAGTCCGGCTTCGGCAAAGATTGTTGACCAGCTTACTGCTGAGAAGGCTGCTAAGAATTTCTTATACGAGCGCCTAAATCAAACGAATACAGTATCTTATAAAGACATCGTTGTTTCCACAGTTTATACCGAAGTTAGTAACGACGTTCCTGTTTATTATGCGATCAATTTCAGGGATGGCGGATTTGTTGTCATCACCGCTGAAGACAATGTGAAACCCGTGATAGGCTTTAGTCCGGATGGCTTTTTTAAAACCGAAAACCTGAATGACAATATTAAAGACTGGATGGCAGGCGTCACTGACCAGGTTAAAGCCTGTCGTGAACAAAACCTTAAGGCTAATGCTACAATCGAGGCTGAATGGGCTCGTTTAAATGACAATAATTTTGCATCTCAGACAATAACAAAAGGTGTTAAAAATGTCGCCCCACTGATTATGTCAAAATGGGATCAGGCAAAGTTTTTTAACTCCATGTGTCCTGCTGACCCGGCCGGTGAACAGGGACGTGCTTTAACCGGATGCGTTGCTACAGCAATGGCCCAGGTTCTTTTTTATTACCGCTATCCCACCCAGGGTGTTGGCACCCATACCTACAGTACCAACAGTAATAACCCTCCTTACGGTCATTATGGCACCTTGTCTGTTAATTATACCAACAGTACGTACAATTACGATGGTATGGTGAATTCACCCACAGAATCTAATCTTGACATTGCTAAGCTGATGTACCACGCTGGTGTTTCGGTGAGTATGATGTATGGAGCAACAGCTTCCGGTGCACAAACCCAGGACGTGGTTGGAGCACTAACTAGTCACTGGAAATATAGTGGAACTACCACCTATGCGCTTCGTTCCAACTATCCCGATGCCACATGGAAAAGCCTGATTGAGACCGAGATGGATGCCAAGCGCCCGATCATGTACTCAGGCCGGAATCCAACTTATGGCCATTGTTTTGTACTTGATGGTTATCAAACCGGTGGTACCACAACTTTATATCATTTCAACTGGGGTTGGAGCGGCAATAATGATGGCTATTATGATATCGATGCATTGAATCCTGGCAATGACCCCAATGGACCTTTTGCTTTAAGTCAGGGAATGGTTAAAGGAATCTATCCCTCAAGCGGCTATCCTTACCAATGTACAGGTCAGCACCTTGTTACAGCATCACAGGGAACCATAGAAGATGGAAGCAGCCCAACTGCCAATTATCTTGACAATGCCAATTGTTCCTGGTTGATTGCCCCAACGGATTCTGTCAACAAAATCACCCTGAGCTTCAATCGTTTTTCTACACAAAGTGCCAATGACCTTGTTAAGGTATATGACGGTGCAGATACCACAGCACCGCTATTGTTGACACATTCAGGCGATGGCTTGCCTGCAATAAATAGTTACACTTCTTCAAGTAATAAAATGCTGGTTACCTTTAAATCGGATGGATCAACCAATACAGAGGGTTTCCTAGCCACTTTTAAACCGACCTACCCTTCCTATTGTACAGCTTTATCCCTTACTGACCCAAGTGGAACTGTCTCTGATGGCAGTAGCTCAAGATCCTATAATAACAATACATCCTGCACCTGGCTGATCCAGCCTAACAATCCTGACAACAAAACTTTAATTCTTACATTCACCTCATTTGAGACCGAAGCGGGAAAAGACATAGTAAGAGTATATGATGCGGGATCAACAGCTTTACTTGGAGAATTTAGTGGCACTTCTTTACCACCAACCCTGGTATCGCTAAGTGGACAGATGTATATTGAATTCCAATCCAACTACATCAATACATATGGAGGTTGGTCAGCAGATTATTCACTTGGATTCATTGGAATTAATGAAAATAACGGATTTGACGGTTTAAAAATCTATCCAAATCCAGCCAAAGACCAGCTCAACTTAAGCTTTGACCTGGCTTCCAGCTCAATACTTACTGTAGATCTTATTTCAATGTCAGGCCAAACTGTGATCACGGAAACCTACAACAACTTCAGCGGAAGTTTTAACAAATCCTTTGACTTAAGTAATATGGCAAAGGGAGTCTACACCTTAAGACTTAGTAGTGACAAAGGTGTCTCCAACCATAAAGTTGTTGTTCAATAACATTTTTTTCTGAAAACTAAACCCTTCTCTATGATAAAGCGATTACTTATTTCAGGATTTGCCTTACTTTTTGCCTTTACTGCTTTTTCCGCAAATGTCAAACTCGCAAGAGCTAGTCAGGTTGCTAAAAACTTCTATTATGAAAGAGCCAGCTATGAAAAAGTGCTATCCTATGCCAGCGTCAAAGCTGTAATTGCCGAACAGAAGATCGAAAATGGGCAAACTGTTTATTATGCCTTCAATGTAAACGATCATGGTTTTGTACTGGTCTCTGCTGACGATCAGGTTGTTCCTGTTTTAGGTTATTCTTTTGAGTCAGCCTGGGGAAAAGATCAATTTCCTGTTCAGATGACTGATTGGCTTAAGAATTACCAGGACCAGATCGCGTATTGCCGTAGCCACGAAACTCCCGATGATGCCGGGATTCAGTCAAGCTGGGTGCGATTGAGTGCCAACGAACCTTCCCATTTATTGTCCTATAAATCAGCAAACAACATGGTTGGTCCTTTATTGATTTCTACATGGAATCAAGATGGCTTGTATAATGATCTTTGTCCTCTTGACCCTGCTGGTCCTGGTGGAAGAGTCTATGTAGGTTGTGTGGCTACCGCGATGGCCCAGATTATGTATTATTACCGCTGGCCCCATACCGGAGTCGGTACACATAATTACAACTCCGATTATGGCAATTTGACGGCCAATTTTGGGAATACGACCTATGACTGGAACAAAATGCTGAATTCAATTAATTCTCCAAATCTTGATGTAGCCACCATCTCCTATCATTGTGGTGTTGCTGTAAATATGATGTATGCCCCTGACGGTTCAGGAGCGTATAGTGGAGATGCCGCCAATGCTTTTAAAAATTACTTCAGGTATTCATCAAGTTGTCAACTGGTCGACAAAGGAAGCTATTCTGAACTCGACTGGGCAAACCTGATGCGCGCCCAATTGGACGCAAAAAAACCATTGTATTATCATGGGTTTGGTACGGCTGGTGGACATGCTTTCAATCTTGACGGATATGAAGATGGCGATTATTTCCATTTCAACTGGGGATGGAGCGGATCCTATAATGGTTATTTTTATCTGAACAACCTTAATCCAGGCTACACATTCAACAACGGACAGGGCGCGATCATCGACATATTCCCAGCAGGAGAATATCCACCGAATTGTGTTGGTAGTTCAAGCTATACAGCATTAAAAGGGACTATTGAAGATGGAAGCGGTCCGCTAAATTATATTGGCAACAATGATTGCTATTATTTAATCAACCCACAAGTTAGCCCTCAGGATTCTATTAGCAATATCATTCTGAGATTCAACCAGTTTGAGACTGAAAGCACCCAGGATGTCTTAACAATTTATGATGGCCCCACCACTAACGCTCCTGTGTTGGGTACTTTTTCAGGCAGCACTATTCCTGCAAACATCACATCGGGAAACAACAAGGTTTTGTTGCACTTCACCTCTGATAATGCACAAAACAAGAATGGCTGGTTCCTGACTTATGAAGCAAAAGCACCTGTTTTTTGTCATGATATTGATATGATAACGACACCAAGCGGTGTAATTGAAGATGGCAGCGGTCCGAAAAACTACCAGGATAAAGTGATTTGCCAATGGTTGATACATCCTTCAAATGTCCAATCCGTCACCTTGAACTTTGATCAGTTCAGTCTCGACAATGGAGGGGATTTTGTTGAAGTTTATGCTTTTGACACTGAAAATTCTAATGGAACACTGATTGGTCACTATTCTGGCCAAAACCTCCCTCCTTCTGTTACCTCGACCACAGGAGCTATGTTCATTATTTTTCAAACAAACAACAATACTACAAATCAGGGATGGAAAGCCCATTTTGTAAGCCAGAGTGTTGGGGTTCCTGAAAACAACAACAAAATACAATTTAATATTTTCCCAAACCCTAGCCACGATCAGGTCGAGGTAAGCTTTAACAGCAATGGGTTCACGCCTGTCGAAATGAGCTTATTTACACCAGGTGGTGTTGAAGTGAAAACTTACCGCTTTGATGCGCAATCTGGGTTTGTTAGTCATCAGATTGACATGACTGATCTTGCAAAAGGAATGTATTTCCTTAGGATGCGTTCAGAACAAGGTGATTCCATGCACAAACTGATCCTTCAATAGAAATTTATAAAACAAAAAAAAGCAGTTATGCGAAAGCATAGCTGCTTTTTTTATACCGCTAATGATTATTCGCAACCCAATTCAGTGTCTGTGGTATTTTCACGAATATAAGAGCGATCGATTAAGTTAAATCGTCCCTTTTCTTCCAGGCACTCCAGGATTTTCTTCTTGAACTTCCAGCAAGTCATTTGCCGCAAATGGATATTCCTTGAAATCTCATAGGTTGAAATCTCTGGGCTTTGACATACCAAATAGGCAATTCTCAGTGCATTCTGAACCGGGATTTTACAATGATGAAAGATTGTATTTGCAGTTGCAGATTCTTCTTTTTTACAGCGTGTGCAGCGACGCGCAAAAGCTGTCTTGCCTTTGCAATAGTTAGTATTGCCACAAAACCGGCAAGTGTACCCATCTCTCCATTTCTCTTCTGCCAGAAACGCAAGTGTCTTTTCTTCGTCAGGGAACATCCCTTCGAGATCAGCCAGATCAATTTGTTTAAATAAATTATCCAGTTTGAGACTTCCTGACATGATTTCTATTTATGGGCGCAAACAATTTCTGCACAAAATTAAAAAAAAAGTGATACTAATGTGATTTGTTTTTAAAATAGTATTACTTTTGTAGCGCTTAAGTATCACTAATTGTATTAATCCACATGAAAACTCCTAAAATTATTATTTTTCTTTTTCTGCTAACTTCCCTGGCCGCCTGCAGCAGCAGCTCATCCAAAGAGGCATCAGGTGATGGGACAACGATTCAATTGACGAAGAGCGCATTTATTAGTGATGTATTTGACTACGAGAAGAATAAAGAATGGAAATATCAAGGGGATATGCCTTGTATCATCGACTTTTACGCCGACTGGTGCCGCCCATGCAAGATGGTATCTCCCATTATGGAAGAATTAGCCACAAAGTACAAAGGCAAAATCAAAATTTACAAAGTCAATACCGACAAAGAACCTGATCTTTCAAGAGCTTTTAACATCAGCAGCATTCCGGCAGTATTTTTTATTCCGATGGCAGGAGAGCCTCAAATGAATGTAGGTGCTATGGCAAAAGAAGATTATGAAAAAGTCATCAATGATTTCTTATTAAAATCTAATACCAAACAATAAATATAACACAATGGAACATTTAACCGTAGAAACATTTAAAAGCAAGGTTTTCAATTATGATGCCAACCAGGAATGGAAGTTTGAAGGAAATCTACCTGTACTCATAGATTTCTATGCCGATTGGTGTGGCCCATGCAAAATGGTTGCACCTATCCTTGAAGAACTTTCCAAGGAATATGACGGAAAGATCAACATTTATAAGGTTGACACTGAGGATCAGCAAGAGCTTGCTTCTGTTTTTGGAATCCGTAGCATCCCTTCCCTTTTATTCTGCCCGCTCGTCGGGGAACCTCAAATGGCAATGGGTGCTTTGCCTAAACATGAATTAAGCCAGGCAATTGATGACATCCTTTTAAAAGGATCTAATTAATCCCTTTTAAACAAACTTTACTTTCATTTTTGTGGTTTGTGAGTAATTAGCAAACCAATCCTGCTCCTTATAAAAGCCCGCTCATAACTGCGGGCTTTTTTTTATTTACGGCCTCAGCTTTTGTATCTTTGCAAAAGACTTCCTGCTTATCAATGATTCGAATGCGAAACACTGTTTCATCCTGGCTTTTCATTTTTATACTGTTATTGACAGGAAACAATACCTATGGGCAGAAAGTAGGCCTGGTTCTCAGTGGTGGCGGGGCAAAAGGATTGTCACATATTGGCTTTATCAAAGCGCTCGAAGAAAAGGGCATTCCTATTGACTATATCAGTGGAACATCAATGGGGGCCATTATCGGAGCACTCTATGCCTCTGGATATTCACCTGATGAAATGACAACCTTAATTACCAAAGGAAATGTGGCGAGTTGGATCAGTGGAGAAATCGATGATCGTTACATTTATTATTTTAAAGGCCAGGAAACAAATGCTTCCTGGGTTGATGTTAAATTTAACATCGATTCCATTGTTTTACCATCTCTTCTGCCTTCAAGTCTCATCTCTCCTATTCAGCTTGACTTTGGGCTAATGGAGTTGTTTGCAGCGCCTTCCGCCGCCTCCATGGGTGACTTTAACAAACTAATGGTTCCATTTCGTTGTGTTGCGGCTGACATTGAAAACAATAAGGCTATTACACTGAAAAATGGGTCATTGCCTTCCGCACTGCGAGCTTCGATGAGTTTTCCATTTTATTTCTCACCCATCCGTATCGACAATACATTACTTTTTGACGGAGGAATGTATAACAATTTCCCGGCTGATGTCATGGTAAAGGACTTCCATCCTGATGTAATCCTGGGCAGCAAAGCCGCTTCAAATTACGGGCCGCCAAAAGATAAAGACATCTTATCCCAGATACAGACGATGCTCATGGCCAAAACGGATTACTCCATGTATCAAACACCTGGTATCATTATAAGTCCTAAATTGTCGGAAATGCCGCTTTTAGATTTCACTTTAGCAAATGCGATCATCGACAGTGGGTATTTCGCGACCCTTCGCGAAATCAATATCATAGAAAAAATTGTTAGCCGCAGGGTGAGTAAAGAGGAGATAAACCAAAGGCGTGCGGAATTTAAAAAACAACTCATGCCACTTATCATTGACTCTCTTAAAATTAGCGGGATCAATAAATTTCAGCAGCTGTATCTGATCAACAGTCTTTCCCACCAGGTGAAAGGAATCACTCTCGCTAAATTAAAGCCCGAATATTTCAAAATTGTGGCTGATGATAAAATTGAAACCATGTACCCTTCGATGCAATACGATACTTTAACAAAATTGTTTTCCTTATCGGTAGATGTTGAAAAAGAAAAAAATTTCACCGCACAACTAGGTGGCAATGTTTCCTCAAGTCCCATCAATGAAGCATTTTTTGCTTTACAATATAAGTATCTGGGAAGAGAAGCTTTCGCGATGTTTGTCAACTCCTATATTGGCAGGTTTTATTCCTCAGCGCTTATCGGGGCTCGTATGGATGTCCCAAGCAAACATCCTTATTTCATCCAGGTAATATTCAGTGCCAATCAATGGGATTACTTTAAAACATCGTCTGTTTTCTTTGAAGATAAAACCCCGTCATACCTCATCATCAATGACTGGCATATAGAAGAAGATATCGGGTTCCCGATGGGAAACCAGGCAAAAATCCAAGGGGGACTCGCCTATGCAAATATGCGCAATGACTATTACCAAACCAATCAGTTTAGCCGGACAGATACCACAGATAAAACCTATTTCAATTTCTGGACAGCTCATATCTTTTATGAGAAAAACACTTTAAACCGTAAAGAATTTGCCAGCAAGGGAATGCATATCTTATTTGAAGCTCGTTATGTTTTAGGAGATGAAGAATATGTCCCAGGCTCAACTTCCACAGAATCAAAAGAATTGCTTTATAATAAGGCCCACAGCTGGTGGCAATTCAAAGGTATTTATCAGAATTATTTCAAGCATTATAAGAAACTATCTTTTGGTGCCTACACAGAACTGATTATCAGTAACCAGGAATTATTTCAGAATTCAACGGCAAGTCTATTAATGGCCCCGGATTTTTGCCTGATTCCTGAAACGCGAACACTTTTCCTTCCTGCCTATCGGGCCAACAAATACCTTGCACTCGGACCCCAGGCAATTTATCACTTCTCGAGTAAATTTGACTTTAGGACAGAGGCATATATTTACCAACCTTACCAGGAGTTAATCCCAAGCAGTGATCAAGGTATAGAATATGGAAAACCCTTTGATAAAAGATATTTTGTTGCCAGCGGTTCATTTATTTTCCATGCCCCAATCGGACCGGTAAGTTTAAGTCTGAATTACTTCAAAAAAACTGATTTTCAATATTCTGTGATCTTTAATATTGGGTATACCATCTTTAACCGCAAAGCACTCGATTGACAATTTTCTTTTAATTTTAAGAATAAGTGCTTCTTTCCGTTGAATTTTATAATTTTGCCATCCTTTTAAAAATCAAAGATGATCATCATCCTAAATCTTCCTCAGAATAAGGCCTTTATAAATCACTGATTAACAGGCTCTTATTGGATATGCTTAATAATATACATTGATCAAACCTCTCAACCTTAATGGAAAACGAAAAAACAACAGGCGCTAACCCTGAAGAAATCCTTGAAAACATCCAGGAATCAGCCATTGAAACCAATTCTTCAACAGAAGAAACACACAATGAAATTGAAATTCAAGTCGAAGAATCTGAAACTGAAATTCCAACTGAAGTAATAACAGAAGTGGAATCAACGCCCACAGCTGACGTAACCGAAGCTGTAATCACTGAAACACCGGTAGAAGTTTTTGAAGAACCAACTGTCGAATCTGTTTCAGAAACTATTGAAGAAGTTGTGTTTGAATCTCAAGCTGAAATTCCAGCAACTGCCGTTGAGGTGGTTGAATCAATTGAAGCTGAGTCCACTGAGAAGCCAAAGCGTAAAGCCAAAGCAGCTGTTGCTACTGAAACCGAAGCGATAGTACAAGCTGAAGTTATTCAAGAAACCCCTGAAACAAACGTGACAGATATCCTGGAAGATCATCCCATCATGGATCTCGTCGATGAATTGCATGAGCGTATTCTGGAAGGATCTGAAGCCATGGAAGATGTTTCTGCAGCGGATCACCATGCTGTCAGACAATTGATAGAATCCAGCCCTGAACTGAACTATGAAGACCTCGGCCGTGAAGACCTTATCCATGAATTGGAAAGAGTTGTTCAGGAAGAAGATCTAAACCAGATCAAAACGACAGTTGCGTTAATAAAAGTTAGTTTTTTAAAGATCACCAAAGAAGAAAAGCACCAGCACCTGGAAGCTTTCCTGGCAGAAGGTGGTAATAAAGAAGAGTATGAGCCTGCCGAAGATAAACTTGAGCAGAGATTCACCGAAGTCTTCAATATATATAAAGAAAAGAAAGCCCAGATTACTGAAGAACAGGAAAAGCAAAAATTAGCAAACCTGGAGGCTAAAAAACAAATACTGAACAAATTAAGAGCCCTTATTACTTCTGAAGAGCCCTTAAATAAAACGAATGAAGAATTCCGCCGTCTTCAGGATGAATGGAAAAACACAGGGATGGTTCCCCGGACCGATGCCAATGAACTGTGGGAAAACTATCACTTCCTGGCCGAAAAAATATATGACAGAATCAAGATAAACAATGAGTTACGTGATCTTGACCTAAAGAAAAACCTGGAAATTAAAATTGCCCTGTGTGAGAAAGCTGAAGCTTTATTGCTAGAAACTTCTATCCTGAAGACCTTCAAGCTTTTGCAGCAATATCATGAAGAATGGCGTGAAATCGGTCCTGTTCCCCAGGATAAGCGCGATGATATCTGGAATCGATTCAGAGATGCCAGTAACAAGATCAATGAAAGAAGGCGTGACTATTACGAAGAAGCCCGTGTGGAGCAGGAAAACAACCTGATGGCGAAGAATGCTCTCTGTGACCAGGCTGAAAAGCTTGTCACCACAGAAATCACTTCTTTAAAGTTATGGCAGGACCTGACAGATCAGCTGAACGAATTACAGAAGATTTGGAGAACAATTGGTCCGGCGCCAAAAGCAAAGAATGACGAAATCTGGCATCGTTTTAAAGGATATATCGATAGTTTCTTCACCCAGAAAAAGGAGTTCTACAATGATATCAAAGAAGAGCAGGTACATAACTATAATGTAAAGCTCGACTTATGTGTTCAGGCAGAAGGGTTGAAATCTTCGACAGATTGGAAAAAGACAACACAGGACCTCATTCATCTTCAGGAAGAGTGGCGTAAAGTGGGTCCTGTCCCCAGGAAATATTCTGACAAGCTATGGAAACGTTTCAGGACAGCCTGTGATGAGTTCTTCCAGGCAAAATCTCAATATTTCTCCAGTCTTCAGGAAACAGAGACCGACAACCTGAAGAAGAAAGAAGAGATGATCAAGAAAGTTGAGTCTCATGAATATTCTGATAACAAGAAAGAAAACCTCGAAATCCTGAACAACTATCAGCGTGAATGGATGGAAATCGGACATGTGCCGATCAAGGAAAAAGACAGGCTGAACCAGGAATTCCGTAAGAGTATCAATTCCCAGCTCGACAAGTTAAAAATTGGTGGTGGCGAGTTAAACAGTAACAGTTACCGCAGGGATTACAACCAGGGCCCCCGTGACTCATATGACAACAGGGGTGGCGGTGGAGCCGGTGGCAACCGGGAAAAAGTGTCCTTATCACAGAAAATCCAGCAGCTTCAGGAAGAAGTGAACCTATGGGAAAACAACCTTGGGTTCCTGGCAAACTCAAAAAATGCTGCGATACTCCGTGAAGAATTTGAAAAGAAAATCATTCGGGCAAAAGAAGAAGTAAAGCTTCTTGAAGCTAAGCTTCGTATGATGAGAGAAACACAATAAAAAAAACAGAGGGGCTTCCGGGCCTCTCTTCTTTTAGATGGCAGGCAATACGATTGGAACTTTATTCAAATTGACGTCTTTCGGAGAATCCCATGGCCCGGGAATCGGCGGTGTTATAGATGGATTTCCTTCCGGAGTATCCATTGATATGGATTTTATCAATAAAGAGCTTAGAAGGCGTCGTACTGGCCAAAATCCATATAGTTCTCCCCGAAAAGAGACTGACGAGCTGGAAATATTTTCCGGTATCTTCGAAGGTGTTTCCAGCGGAACCCCTATTGCTTTCTTTGTAAGAAATACGGATGCCAGGCCACAGGACTATGATGCCATGCGTGACGTCTATCGTCCTTCACATGCTGATTTCTCCTATCGTAAAAAATACGGGATTTTTGATCATCGGGGCGGTGGCAGAGCTTCTGCCAGGGAAACCCTGGTTAGAGTGGCGGGAGGAGCTTTTGCAAAATTGTTTTTGAACCAACAGGGAATTAGTATCACTGCCTTCACCTCCGCTATCGGAAAAATTAGTATACCAGCGGATTTTGTCGTTACAAACCCTGAATCAATTGAATTAAATTCACTGCGCTGCCCTGACAAAATCATTGCAGCGGAAATGGAAAAACATCTCAATATTATCCGGCAGGCGGGCGACACTGTCGGAAGCGCAGTTACATGTTATGTCAATGGGTTACCTGCAGGATTAGGGGAACCTGTCTTCGACAAACTTGAAGCAGATCTCGCAAAAGCGATACTTAGCATTAATGCATGCACTGGCTTTGAATATGGCTGGGGCTTTGCAGGTGTAGGGATGTTGGGTTCTGAACATAACGACAGCTATGGCATCAGCAATCTTTCAGAGAATGAAGAAATAAAACCATTAACGAACAACAGTGGTGGCATCCTCGCCGGAATAAGTACCGGGCAACAAATCACCCTTAGGGCAGCATTTAAGCCAGTACCATCTCTGAAACAAGACCAGGCAACGACCAACATCAAAGGGGAAAAAATAATCCTTGAAGGCAAAGGCCGGCATGACGTCTGTATCGCACCCCGGGCAGTGCCGGTTGTTGAAGGCATGACGGCGCTTATTATTGCGGATCATTTACTGAGAAATAGAGCCAGTAAGGCTTGAAAAATTAAACTTTTTCTGGTAAAAAATGTGGACCTTTGCCCTTGCTAATGCAGGCATCCGAATGAAAATACGTCTACTCACAATCATGATACTTATCCAGGCAAGTCTTTTAGGTTTTGCCCAGGAAGAACCCGCTTGTCCGCCCCCTGACAATAAAAAAGCCCAGAAACTTTATGAAAAAGCTGAGGGTTATTTTAAGTCTTTTTATTATGCAGATGCCTATACGACTTTAAAACAAGTCATTGAAATGGAACCGGATTATGCAGACGCGCATTATTTAATGGGCGTTATCAACATGAAACGATCTACGCAGAACCTCAAAACCGCACAAAAATGCTTTGATAAGGTCATTGAGATTTGCCCCGAATACAATACATATATATATTTTTACTTAGGGGATCTTGCCTACAGCAATGGAGATAATGCCACTGCTGCTGCCGATATGAAAAAATTCCTGAAAGATGTCGACAAGGTTAAGAGTGACAAAGATTATGATCGGGCGGAAAGTATTTTAAAGTATGCTGGTTTTTCTTCCGAAATGACTGCCAAGCCAGTGCCTTTCAATCCAATTCCTGTAAAATACTTCGACACGCCGGCTGATGAGTACCTGCCAACAATTTCAGCTGATAATGAAATGGCTCTTTTTACGAGGGTTGTGAAACTTCCGCCTGACAGAAACCAATTGGTTCAAAGAGAAGTTATGAAAGAACGCTTTATGTATAGTTTGCGTAAAAATGGTGCTTACGAGTCAGGAACAGAGATGCCATATCCGTTCAACCAAAACGACAATGAAGGTGGTGCTTGCCTTACTATCGATAACAAAAAACTCTTTTACACCTTATGTAAAAATGCAAAAACCGGAGAATATTACAACTGCGACATCTGCTATTCGGAGTACAAAAACGGATATTGGAGTGACATACAAAACCTGGGAAAGAATGTAAACCTGCCGGATGCCTGGGATTCACAGCCCAGTATTTCAGCGGATGGCAAAACTTTATATTTCGTTAGTGACCGCAAAGGCGGGACCGGTGGTTATGACATTTACAAAACGACCCTTGACGACAAAGGAGAATGGACTCCTGCTGTGAACCTTGGTCCGCCAATTAATACATCCGGGAACGAGAAGGCGCCATTTATCCACCCCGACGACCATACTTTTTACTTTGCCTCAGACGGCCATATGGGTATGGGAGGTTATGACATCTTCTTTTGCAAAAAGAACGAAGATGGAAAATGGGGAAAGGTCAGAAATTTGGGATATCCTATTAACACATCAGAAGACGAAGCAAGTTTCTTTGTCAGCACCGACGGGCGTTACGGCTATTTTGCATCTAACAAATACCAGGGAGCAGGAGGATGGGACATCTTTACTTTTGATTTATACCCGGAGGCCCGCCCTGAGAAAGTTCTGTTTGTGAAAGGTGAACTAAAAGACCAGGAAAATAAAGAACCCGTTAGAGCTAAAATCCAACTCAAGAATGCTTCAACCAAAAAGGTAACAGAAATCCCTGTTGACACCATTACAGGGGAATATGCCGCAGTTGTATTGTTCAGGAATGACTATATCATGACGGTAAAAAAAGAAGGTTATGGTTATGAATCAAAGTACATTGCTGAAACTGATTCAGCATTCACTCAACCAAAACGTATCGACATGGAAATAAAACCCATTAAAGTTGGAGAGTCCTACAAATTAAATGACATCTATTTTGAATCAGATCATTTTGAACTAAAACCGGAATCGCAGGCCATCATCGACGGGTTTAAAGAATTTCTTGATGAAAATTCGAATATTAAAGTCGCAATACAGGGTTTTACCGATGACGTGGGGAACGATGACTATAACCTGAAGCTTTCTGAAAACCGTGCAAAATCTGTGTATGAATATCTCATATCCTTAGGAATAAAATCGGATCGATTGACGTTTAAAGGTTTTGGTGAAAGTATGCCGGTCGCATCCAATACGACTCTTGATGGCAGAGCCAAAAACCGGAGAACCGTATTTGTAATCACTGATAAATAATTGTTTATTATATGAGATTCTACTTGATTCTGTTACTAACTAGCCTAATCTCTATTTTAGAGCTCCCATATAGTTTAGCATCTGCTGTCCCACCTGACAAAAGCCTGACGATCAGCGGCATCCTTAAAGATGAACTTACAGGGGAAGCCTTAATTGGGGCCACCGTTTTCGTTAAAGAACTCAAAACAGGCACTACTGCCAATGCTTACGGATTCTACTCTCTTAGCCTCAAGCCTGGGAATTACATCCTAGTATTTTCATTTGTAGGCTATGGCTCAGTGGAGAAACACATTAATTTACAATCCAACATTACACTTAATATTTCGTTATCATCACAGGAACAGCTACTTAAAGAAATGGTTGTTGTTGGAGAACGCGTCAACGACAACATCAAAGCCCCGGAAATGAGTGTTGTAAAAATGGATGCAAAAATGATCAAACAGATACCTGCATTTATGGGCGAAGTGGACATCATTAAAGCGATTCAGCTTTTACCGGGAGTAACCAGCACCAGTGAAGGTGGTTCAGGGTTTTCTGTCAGGGGTGGCAGTCCCGACCAGAACCTGATCCAACTGGATGAAGCCACTGTATATAATGCCTCCCATTTGATGGGTTTCTTTTCTGTCTTTAACAATGACGCGATTAAAGATGTCAAGCTATACAAAGGAGACTTACCGCCGTTTGCCGGAGGGAGAATCGCTTCATTGCTGGATGTCAGGATGAAAGATGGCAATAACAGGAAATTTGAAGGGAATGGTGGCATTGGAACGATCTCAAGCCGGCTCACTCTAGAAGGGCCTATTTTAAAAGATAAAGCATCTTTTATGATCTCTGCGAGACGCACCTACGCTGATATCTTCCTGATGTTTTCCAACAATGAAAATCTTCGTAAGAGTAAACTCTATTTCTACGACCTGAACGCAAAATTGAATTACACCATTGACGATAATAACCGTCTTTACCTGTCAGCTTATTCAGGGAGAGACAATTTCAAAAACACTGACTTCCTGTTAGGCTGGGGAAACAACACATTTACCCTTCGTTGGAATCATCTCTTTTCAAAGAAACTCTTTTCGAATTTCTCTATTGTCAACAGCAAATTCAATTATGGCCTGGGCGTTCCGGCCGGGCAAGCTCAATCCTTTGAGTGGAAATCCATTCTTAGCGATTATACTTTGAAAGCTGATTTCGGATATTATCCCAATCCTGAGAACACCATACGATTCGGGATTTCCAGCACTGTGCATCATTTCGAACCCGGAACAGCACAGGGATTGGGGGATTCAACAATTTTCACAACGTTCATCATCCCCCATCAGACAGCTTTAGAACATGCCTTTTATGCTGGAAATGAGCAAAACATCGGCGCGAATCTCACGATAAAATATGGCTTACGTGCATCCGTTTTCCAAAATATTGGAAAAGGAGTTTTATATCATTTTGACTCAGCATACAATTCAACTGATTCCACAGTTTACCCAAGAGGGGAAATCTTTAATACCTATTGGGGCCTGGAACCACGCTTGGGATTTACTTACTCAATTAACGAGATTTCTTCCATCAAAGGAAGCTATTCCCGGACCCGCCAGTATATGCATCTGGCATCAAATTCTACCGCCGGAACGCCTTTAGACATCTGGATTCCCTCCTCCCCCAATGTTAAACCACAGATTGCTGATCAGGCCAGCATTGGCTACTTCAGAAATTTTCTGAAAGGGACCCTGGAGTCATCAGTCGAAGTTTATTACAAAAAGAACCACCATGCCCTGGACTTCAAAGACCACGCTGAGCTATTGTTGAATCCGAAACTGGAAGGGGAACTGCGGTTCGGAACAGCAGATTCTTATGGAATAGAGTTTTTTCTCAAAATCGACCGCAAAAAATTCAGCGGTTGGATCAGTTATACGCTCTCACGATCTTTCCGCCATATCGAAGAAATTAACAATGGGAACCTCTACCCCTCCAATTATGATAAGCCGCATAATATCTCTGTGGTCGTCAACTACATGGCATCCAAAAGAGTCAGTGTCGGTGCCAATTGGGTATTTGCAAGCGGGGCTCCTGTTACATTTCCCACAGGACGTGCTGAAGTTGGAAACCTGATCATCCCGATCTATTCCGACAGAAATGCCTACCGTATGCCTGCTTATCACAGGCTCGACCTTTCTGTCACCCTGAGCCCTAAGGAGAAAATCAACAGGAAATGGTACGGCGAATGGAATCTCTCAGTTTATAATGCCTATGCCAGGAAAAATGCATGGGTGATCAACTTCCAGCAAGATCCTGAAAATCCAAATAACACCTATGCACAGATGACCTACCTATTTAGTGTTATCCCTGCGATCACTTACAATTTCAAATTTTAGCTTCCCATGAAATTATCGAACAACATATATAAACTACCGCTCGTATTTCTGATCCTTGTTGTTGCAGGATGTACAGAAAAAATCGATGTAAAACTTGACAACACCTATAAACGACTTGTGGTAGATGCTGTAATCACTTCCGACACAACTGTACACCAGGTGAAATTATCGACAACAACAGACTATTTCTTCAACGAACCTGCACCTCCTGTTAGCAATGCTATCGTTACTATTTCAGATGGAACTGAAACAATAATCTTAAAGGAAAATAGTCAATTCCCAGGCATTTATGAGACACCGGCAAACTTCTATGGGCTTGCGGGGAAAACTTACAAACTGGAGATTAAGCTAGACAATGCGATTAACGGGAATGCCACTTATGAAGCTATTTCGGAGATGCATCCGGTAGCTCCATTAGATTCCATTAAATTAAAATTGATCCCTGAATGGGATGTCATCGCCGTACAAACCTACGCCCAGGACCCGCTAAGTGTCGACTATTATATGTTTAAAACATTTAAAAACGGAAAATTACTGAGTGACACCCTGAACAAAGTCTTTATAACCGATGACAAACTCTTTAACGGAAGCTACACCAACGGAATTCCGGCCAGCTATTTAGACCAGAAGAACTTGCTAGAAAAGGTAAAACCTGGTGACACCATAACCTTACAGATTGCTGGAATCACCAGGGATTACTTCAATTTTATTTCAGATGTACAAAGCGGGACAGGCTTTAACAATCCTCTTTTCGGAGGCCCTCCCGCCAATATCAGAGGCAATATCAATAAAGGTGCAATTGGCTTTTTTGCGGCATATTCGGTCCACTACGCCAGCACCCTTGCCCACTGATTTCTGGAATTATTTTGCTTTCTTGGCAGCGGCTTTAGGAGCAGCAGTCTTTGCAGTAGCTTTAGGAGCAGCAGTCTTTGCAGCAGCTTTAGGAACAGCAGTCTTTGCAGCAGCTTTAGGAGCAGCAGTCTTTGCAGCAGCTTTAGGAGCAGCAGTCTTTGCAGCAGCTTTAGGAGCAGCAGTCTTTGCAGCAGCTTTAGGAGCAGCAGTCTTTGCAGCAGCAGCTTTTGTTGTGAATGCAGAGTTTAAAACCTTTTTCATCATTGTTGGGCTGGCTGCTTTTGCTAAATCTTCAGACAGTGATTTTTCACCGAAAACATCTTTAATCCAATTCGAAAAATCATTCCGGTGTGAAGTCACATGATGTGAAAATACATCTTCTGACATATGATGAATTTCTTCGTATAATTCTTTAACGCTACTAATTACTTTGCCAGTGCAAAGGTGAAAAGCCAAACTTTTCTCAACAGATTTCTCTAACTTGTTCATTTTGAATAATATTAATTTCTACTAAATTCGGTGCAAAATTAATAAGTCTAAATAAACTTAACAAGACTCTTTGATTAAGATTCTGTTAAAAAATCTAAAAAAACGCCTTATAAACTGATTGTGGAGCTATTATGGAGCCAGACGACAGAGATTCCAGCTCGAGTTTTTAATAAAATTATAAGCGAAGCGATCGTGCAGCCTGCTTTCCCTACCTTGCCAAAACTCAAAATAATCAGGAATTAATAGAAATCCGCCCCAATCCTGGGGTCTGGGCACTGTATTTTCTTGAAATTCAAGTGTTCTCGCTTTCATCTGTGACTCAATAACACTCCTGCTTTCAATTACCTGGCTCTGAGGAGAAACCCAGGCTCCTATCTGGCTTTCCCTTGGCCGGGATGCGAAATAAGCATCAGATTCTTGTTCAGAAAGTTTCACAATAGAACCTTCAATTCTTACCTGGCGTTCAAGCTCCTTCCAAAAAAACAACAGACTTGCCTGAGGATTTGCTAACAATTCCTGCGCTTTCCGACTGTAATAATTCGTAAAAAACTGAAACCCGTCATTGTTAAAACCTTTTAGCAAAGCCATCCTTACAGAAGGGCGCCCTGATAAAGCGGCAGTCGCAACAGCCATGGCAGTGGGCTCAGGCACTTCTGAATTTAAAGCCTGATCCATCCAGACAGCGAACTGTTCAAAAGGATTGTGATCAAGATCTGCTTCATGCAAAACTCCTTTAATATAATCCATTCGGATCGAGGCAATATGCTTCATAAAGTATCCATTAAAATTTAACCTCCGGCTTTTTTTGCTTTAAAACCAGCGGCTGTCAATGCCTGAAGAACCTTTTCACGATGATCGCCTTGTAATAATATTTCACCATCTTTCACACTTCCACCAGTACCACACTGTGTTTTAAGCTTTCTGCCGATCTCCGAAAGTTCGGCATCCGGCCCGACAAAACCCTTAATCAAGGTAACGACTTTACCGCCCCTGTGATTTTTTTCCAGCCAAATCCGTAATTCTTGCTGCTTTGAAGAAAGAGAAGTGGCAGAAGGAGTTTCTTCATATTTAAAATCCGGATTTGTACTGTAGACTATTCCACCAGTGTTTTTTTTCGATGACATGACAATCAAGGGATTATTACATTTAATGAGGAGGCATTAATGGCAACTTCCAGGTTGCCTGTGATGCTTTTAGGATCACCATCCAGGTTTACTGTCTTTTCTTCAGTACAAAATATTTTTATCACTTTGGCTTTGACAATCTCAACATCTTTGAGTTTGCCGATTTGATTCGTAAACAGAAGGTACGCCATCAAAGGCATTCTATAAATTGGAGGCTTCCCAACTATGCAAACGTCAAGAAAACCATCATCAACAGAAGCTTCAGGAGCTATTTTTGTTTTGTATCCATACTGGTCTGAATTTGCAAATGAAATAAACAAGGCATCACGGCTTATATCCTGACCGTCAATATTCAGCTTATAAGGACGGACCTGGTAGGTGACAAATTCCCTCAGGATCAGGCGAAGATAGGTCCAAAAACCGCGCTTCCTGCTTCCTGCAAATTTCCTGGCAATAGTAGCATCAAAGCCAATTCCGGCAATGGAAATAAAAAAGAGGCCATTGACCGCTGCTGTGTCTATTTGTTGACTATGAGATTGATTAAGAATTTGTACAGCCTTTGGGGGAGACAAGGGAATATTTAAATGATTCGCAAGTCCATTGCCTGAACCCATGGGTACAATTCCTAAACTTACCTGTGTTCCTACCAACTGCCCTGCAACCTCATTTACTGACCCGTCTCCACCCACAGCAACGACTATCTCTGCACCAGATGCGACCGCTGTTGCTGCTAATGCAGCGCCATGACCAGCATACTCTGTAAACAAAAAATGACTCTCATATTTTGAATGATCGATTTCGCGACTAATGATTTCTTCAATCCGATGCTTCTTGCGAACCCCGGAAATTGGATTTATAATAAAAACAATGTTTTTTTTTCGCCCGGCTGTCATCTCATCCAACAATTTTATCTGTCTGTTATTTGCAGGTCTATTTTCCAGGAACAAGACGATTTTCAATCATCCGTTGGTTATATTGTTGAATTACAGCCTTTAGGAACTGTTCAATTGCGTGAAAACCGGCAGGCTTCTGACCAATAATATTATAATGTTGCATCGGGTCAGTTTTGATGTTATACAACTCTTTGCTTTGCACTCCATCAAAAACCAGGGCATAATCCCCATATAGAAAGAAATAAGAATTATTGAGATAACTCAAGGCAAAACCCTTTTCTGAAGGATCGAACACAGAGCGTCCAAAAGCCAGGTAAGGCTTGTCATATCCCAGGAATTGCAAAACAGATGGCATGATATCTGCCTGCTGCACAGGGCTGCCTGAGCGTCCATTCAGCGTAAAACCTGGCCGGTAAAAGATGATAGGCACGCTGTACATCCCAAGCCTGGTTTTATAATATTCATCAAAAGCTTCAGAAGTATGGTCAGCTGTAATCACAAACAAAGTGTTTTTAAAATATGCTTGTTTTGAGGCAGTCTGAAAAAATCGTTTTAGCGCATAATCAGTATAAGAAATCGATTCTTCAATTGGCAACTTCCCTTGTGGAAATTTACCTTTATATTTCTCAGGAATTGTATAGGGATGATGCGAAGACAAGGTAAAAACTGCACTCACGAAGGGTTGTTGTGTTTTTGAGAGCTTCAAAGCAAAATATTGCAAAAAAGGCTCATCGTAAATCCCCCATTGACCGTCGTAATCGTTATCATTGTTGTATTCATTGCGTCCGTAATAATTCTCAAAACCAGCCATTTTCGTGAAGTCATTGAAGTTCATGGTCCCATTGCTTCCTCCATGGTAAAATGACGAGGTATAGCCTTTTGTTTTAAGCAAATTTGCCAGGCTGCAAAATGAATTCCCTGAAAATGAAGACGTGATAAAATCATTATTCATTAATGTCGGCAAACTAGCCAATACAGCGGGGATTCCTTCGATGGATCGTTTCCCGTTGGCGAAACCCTTATAGGAAAGACTTTGCCCGATCAGTGAATCCAGGAAGGGCGTAAATTTCTTTTTTTGTTGGTTTGGAGACTGATAACACAAGGCTCCGATATGTTCAGTAGAGAACGATTCCAGGATAATCACCACAACATTTAACCTATTTCCTGGAGTACTATCAAAAGAACCAATGGGTTTTGGCAATTTTACAGGATTATAGGCCGCAATGAGGCTAGCAGAATCCGCAAAAAAGTTCACCTCCTTAACTTCTCTATTCCCCATGGTTTTTATGATAGAAAAGGGAGTATTCAGGACAAGCGGGAGATTAGCCGGTGAAGCATATTGACCAGCGGAGATCAGGGTTATTGGTTTTAGTTGCATTCCGCCACGGATCGCAATGACACTTAAAACGGATAAAGCAAAAAAAGACAACAGCTGTTTTAATGCATAACCCATGATCACACGTCCTTCCAGTCGCTTATTAAAGGCAATAAAAAGAAAAGTCAATAATACTGAAAGGAGGATGAGTAAAAGTACAGCATACCAGAAATCAATGAGATACTGAGGAATCAGATGCAGCAAATCATTTCCACCAGCCTTCATATAATTGAAGATATCGCCTGTCATCCTTTTTCCTGAAAAGGGAAAATAAGCGGTATCAGCGAGATTAAGCATGAAAGCCAAACTATTGGGAATAACAAAACTCAGCAGGCGGATCATCCGAAAAGCGCGGTGCTCACGAAATGTCAGTGGAAATACATTCAGGATAATAAACAACAAGTTGAACATTACCATGGCTGACAAGTCAAACCTAAGCCCGCCAAAAAAAATCCCCCAAAATTCGCCTTTTGAAAAGTGATCAAACAGGGACAGGTTGAAGAAGTAAAGGCAAAGACGGGTAAACAACCATCCAAACAGGCTTACTGCAAGAAGGTATATTGTCTGAAGAAATGGCTTAAAGGAATGGTATTGAGGTAGTTTTGTCAAGAAGAAATATGGATTGTTGAAAATCAAAGGTACAAAAAAAAGAGGCACCCGCAGGCGCCTCTTCATTTCAATGCAAAAAAGGAAATTAGAATTTCGTTAAAGTAGCAACACCATTGTCAGCGCCACCGCCGGTAGCAAGATAAGTTGCTGTATAGCTAAAGGTCTTCAGTGATTTGGATGCGCCATCATACGTACCTGATCCGGTAATTTTAGCTTCCCAACCAGCTGCCATCCCAGAAGGTGTTTGTTCAGGAATAGTGATAACACCAGCATCGATCGTGGCGGAAACAACAACAGGATTTCCGAATCCACCAAAATTCTTGATAACAATAGTCCTCCACCAGGATCCGGGAGTTGCAGATGAGTCAACTTCAATATCATAAGTATATGTTCCGGCATTTTTACCGGTAACAACATCACTTACATGGTAATTACCAGCGAGTTTGGCAGTTTTAACATAAACTGACCTGAAGGCTGATGCTTCATTACCGGCTTTGTCTGCAACTTTATAAGTTAGCATGTACATGCCAACCTGATTGACATTCACTGTGCCAATAACAGTAACACTGGTAGTAATAACACCATCTTTATCATCGTTGGCGGTATAGCCAGGTTCAGTATACGTTGAACCAAGATTTAAATAAATAGCAGTATCACCTTTCAAAGTGACGGTAGGAGCTGTAGTATCATCCTTTGTACAGGAAGAAAAAGTGACCATACCAAATCCAAGGGCAGCCATTGCAAAAACTACGAGAAAACGTTTCATAAGATTTTAATTTTAGGTTAGTTTTGAAAAAATATATCTTTGTTATTAAGACTGTTTAAAAATCGCGCAAAATTAATCATTTTTGGCAAACAAAAGACAACTTTATTTACCTTTGCGCCAGATTTTACAAACCTCAAATCAAAAATAAAGACCATGAAAAAATTACTGTCATTATTCCTTGTTGCCGGAATGTTTGCCTTCATTGCATGCGGACCAAGTGCTGAAGAAAAAGCTGCAAAAGAAAAAGCATATAACGATTCAATTGCTGCTGTAAACCAAAAACATGTTGAAGATTCCCTGGCCACTATTGAGAAAGTCAAAGCTGATTCTGTCGCTGCTGCTGCTTTAAAACAGCACGTTGCTGATTCTATCGCTGCTGTTGAGGCTGCTGCAAAAGCCAAACCTGCTAAAAAAGCAACAAAAGCTACGCCAAAAGCCGAACCAACCAAGAGTCCTTCCAGACCAGGTGCCACGAAAGTGAAATAATTTTAAAAGGGGGCGCTGCCCCCTTTTTTTTTGCCCCTTCATGATCTTAAATACTTAAATACAAACATGGAACACAAAGTGGAAAAAACAGCTTCAGCCGGAAACAAAGGAAAAGGGATCCGCTCCGATTGCTTCGTCAGCATTGAACTTAGACAGGAATCCGGCTTGATCGTCAACTTACAGAGTAAAGTCGATGTCATGTATGGCAACAGTATCCATGAACTGGCTCTTGAAATATTACATCATTTCGGAATTCAACACGCGATTCTTACTATTGAAGATAACGGTGCCCTGCCCTTTGTGCTCGCAGCAAGAATTGAAGCTTCAATCAAACAGATTATAGATATTGACATAGAATACCTTCCTGCATTCTTGCCCGAAAACTCATATACAACAATAAAAGAAGCGCAGCGGGTTTCAAGGCTTTACCTCCCTGGGAACACACCCAGCCTGATGATCAATGCGGGTTTACATAAACCCAATGGGATCATTCTAGACCTGGAAGATGCTGTTGCCCCTGCCAAGAAATTTGAAGCCAGCTTTCTCGTCCGCAACGCCTTGCGAGCACTTGATTTTTATGGGGTGGAGCGTATGGTCAGGATCAATCAGATCCCAAGGGGACTTGATGACCTCGACTTCATCATTCCTCATAACGTCAACCTCATCCTGATTCCAAAATGTGAAAACAAGGAACAAATCTGGTTGGTCAATGAAAAGATTGACATCCTTCGAAAGAAACATCACATTCGCAATTCGGTTTGGCTGATGCCAATTATTGAGTCTGCTGAAGGTGTTGTGAACTGTTACGACATCGCCAAAGCCTCCGACAACATCGTTGCCATGGCGATTGGTCTTGAAGACCTGACAGCCGACCTGGGCACCCGCAGAACTTTTGAAGGGAATGAAACTTACTTTTCCCGAAGTAAAGTAGTTATTGCTTGCCGGGCTGCTGGAATTCAGCCCATTGATTCTGTTTTCAGCGACATCGCTGATATGGATGCCCTGAAAGAAAATGTACGACGGTCAAAATCCCTTGGATTTGATGGAATGGGCTGTATTCATCCCCGACAGATCAGAGTAATCCACGAGAACTATGCACCTGATTCAATCGAAATTGAAAAGGCAAAGAAGATTGTCATTGCATTCATGGAAGCTGAAAAGAAAGGACTTGGCGTCGTTTCCCTCGGAACGAAGATGATTGACCCGCCTGTGGTAAAACGCGCTCAGAAAACAATTAATCTCGCTCTTGCAATGAACAAAATACCCACTAACTGGATTGAGGAGGAAATAGCATGAAGAAATATGATAATCTGATCATGAATGCTGCAGGCCGACTGGTTCCTGCTGAGATTAATGACAAAGAAGTCATTCCTTTTATGGGAGTCGGTAAATATATACCTACCGGAAGAAAATATGCACCCTATATCGCCAGTTGTGCCAACTACCCTACTGATGGGAACAAAGTACTGAAAAGCCTTCGCGACGCTTTAGAACGTTGTGGCCTGAAAGATGGCATGACGATATCAACCCATCATCACTTCCGCAACGGAGACCTTATCGCAAACCAGATTTTTGATATTGCTTCAGAAATGGGTGTAAAAAACCTTGTTTGGTTTCCTTCAGCCTCCTTTCCTTGTCATGAACCTCTGCTTAAATATCTCGAAGACGGCACAATCAACAGGATTGAAGGCAGCATGAACGGCATTCTCGGAAAGTTTTGCTCAGAAGGCAAGATGAAAGGGACAGGTGTTCTGCGCTCCCATGGCGGAAGATACCAGGCAGTTCAGGATGGTGATGTCGTCATTGACATTGCAATTATCGCTGCCCCGACAGCCGATCCTTTCGGGAACGCCAATGGTGTTAATGGCCCTACCGCATGCGGACCTTTGGGTTTTGCACTTGCCGACTCCGAATACGCTCATAAAGTTATCGTCGTTACTGACAACCTGGTCCCATTCCCCTGTGTACCCTGGCAAATCCATGGAAACCATGTAGATCATGTCGTAGTCATGGATAAAATCGGGCTTTCAGAAAAAATCATCTCAGGAACTACAGAGATAACCAAAAGCCCTGATCGACTGATGATCGCAGAACTTACCTCATTGTTTTGCGATGAGGCTGGTATCGTGAAAGATGGCTTTTCCTTTCAGGCCGGAGCCGGAGGGACCGCCCTTTCCATCGGAATCTATTTCTCAGAAATGATACGAAAACGTAAAATTAAAGCCCGTTTTCTCAGAGGAGGCTCAAATAAATACCCGGTGGCCATGCTGGAAGAAGGGCTTGTCGATTATATCCTTGATGGACAAACTTTCGACCTGGAAGGAGTTCGTTCTATGCGGGAAAATCCGAATCACCTCGCTACCAGTCCTTTTACGTCATACAACTATCATGGAAAAGGGAATTTTGCATCGATGGTTGATGTGGTTATTCTCGGGGCAACTGAAGTCGATGTAAATTTCAACGCTAATGTCGTTACACACTCTGACGGATACCTGTTGCATGGAATCGGAGGCTGGCAGAACTGCCTCTTTTCAAAATGTACGATCCTGCCTATTCCGCTATTCCGCGACAGGATGCCTGTGGTTCGTGACGAAGTAACAACCATCTGTGGCCCTGGTGAATTAATTGATGTCATCGTGACTGAAAGAGGGATCGCAATAAACCCCCTCAGGACTGATCTCATCGACCGCCTCAAAGGCTCTTCACTACCAATAAAAACAATTGAAGAACTTAAAAATGAAGCGGAGAAAATCTGCGGAGTCCCCGCCAAACCTGAACTTGGCGAGGAAGTCGTCGCAGCCGTGAAATGGGTTGATGGCACTGTCATCGATGTCGTCAGAAGGGTCATCGTATAAAAGGCGTAAGCCTTAGTATTTGGTAATTTTTAGCGTACTTACTGCTTTTTCAAAGCGGATCTTTAGAAAATACACCCCAGGAGCTTCATCACTGATGTTGAATTGAGCGAACATTAAGTGGTCACAGACCTCTGTTTTTATTTTCTCTCCAATCATCGAATAGATGTCAATCTGTTGCAGGGCTTCAGTCCCGGCGACGACCTTTACTTCAAACACCCCCTTTCCAGGGTTCGGAAAAACACTTACCTTGGGATTGTCATCCTTAAGGTTTGTAATCAGCTCCATTTTTCCACAAAAGGTCTCCGGACAGGGAATAATACTTCCATTGAAGCCACATCCCTCTGCAAGCCAGGTCCAGTCTTTTAAAATGATTTCCTTGGTGGCATACCAGTTCATCACCTCTCCTGTCCCCAGGAGAAAATCGCTGTTATTCCCCGATATAAGAGTTCCTCCAAATACGTCGGGATTGTACCCAGGCATGGGTGGAGGAACTTCCGGATTTACAAAAACGGTATTGCCACAATCCACTACCCTGACAAGCACTTCTGTTTCATCTTTGCAATCAAAACCTGTTTGGACCTGGCAGTTATCATCCCAGATTTTTAGCTTTAGTGAATATGATCCGCTTTGAACAAAGTCATGAGTAAATATCCGTTCTCCAACATAGCCCATCGTGCATTCCGGGTCAGTGTATGGATGACAGCTTTTGTTTGCCAAGGGCAGGCCTCCCGGATAAGTGCTGAGTGACCAGTATGAGCTGGTGATACAAGGGACATTCATCGTTCCGGGTGGGTCCTGACAATTAACTGAACCAAGAACCTGAGAGAAATCATAAAAGCAATTCTGTCCCAAAGGAACCAAAAGCTCTCCCCCATGTTTCTTCTGAATGTTGGCATACATGCAATGCTCGGGCTGAAAAACAGTATAGGTTCGAAAAATTGTACGGGTACAACCGTTATGATCATTAACCATGAGTTTTACTTTATAAGACCCTGTTGTCAAAAAAACTATGGTATGTGGCCCCTGCTGACTACTATTGGTCATTGAGGGTAAAGCCCCGCTAATAGGGTCAGGATATAAGGTCCAGGCAAAATAATATGGTGCCTCTCCCCCACTTGCATCTGCTGAGAAAACATGAGGGGTGCTCACATCCAGTGCGCTCTGGGATTCGCTTCCATCTGCCTTGAGTTTCAGCTGAAGTGTTTCACAGGGATCCCCGGCAATCACCGTTACACCTTCATAACAAATCTCATACAAACCATTCGCATCAGTAATGCCGACAACAAGTGAAAAAATCCCCGATTGTGAATATTGATGTGAGACAGAACTCATGCCTCCGGATGAATTGCCAGGGATTATTGTACCATCACCAAAGTTAAAACTGAGCATGTATGGAGGCGTTCCGAATACAATATCTACCGAAAAATTACAGAGTAATCCAACTGTTCCTATAAAAGGATCAGCATGACACTGTACCACCAGGGGCGGCAGTTGCGGAACAACGTGAACGACCGACGCACAGTTACTGCTTCCCATTGCATTTGAGACACTCAGGTTTACAGGGAAGAAGCCACTGTTCATATAGGTAACGTCCGGAAACGGATCGCCGGAAACAGGGGCTACGCCACCAAAATCCCATTGCCATTGTGTTGGCACTCCGCTTGACAAATCATTAAAATAGACTGTTGAGCCTTCAGCTACTGTGATATTTTGTGGACTAAAGTTACAAACCGGAAATACAGCACCCTCAACAACATGAACTATGCCCGAGGCTGAACTTGTACCCAAGCCGTTGGAGACAGTAAGTGAGACAGGATAATCACCCGGACTGCTGAAATAGAAAACCGGGTTTTGAAGATTTGATGCAGGATTCAACAGGCCGCTAACATACCAGTTCCAGTCGGTGATATCTCCAATTGAGGCATCCGTAAAACTAACAAAAGAACCAGGGTTTACACTGATGTCATGTGGGTTAAAATCCGCCACAGGAGGCGTCAGATCACCGATGGCAATTTTATGCACTTTATCGGGGCCCATGTTCACCGGAGCAGACCATGTGTTACTTCCTGTCCTGAATGGCATTTCTGATGCTGCAACAGGTCCCTGTGCATTTAAAATTTGCAGTGAATTCCCGGCAAGATCTCTCCCTTCGAACCGTAATACCTCAACTCCCTGGTGAAGATAGAATCCAGGTATTGTAAAAATCCATTCAACATTGTTGCTTCCGGGGATTCCTTGTGTATTTTGTCCTGAGTTGTAAGAATCGTAAGCCATGGATAACCATGCCATGGGCTCACTTGTCCTGACAGTAACTTCCAGGTCAGTTCCCCCACAAGCAACATTGCTTTGCACTGATAGCCCCAGTGAATTCCCGTTCCAAAGCCATTCAGCCTTGTAAAATGGGTTTACGTTATTCGTTTTCCTGACTTTAACTTTCTGAACAAATGGGAGAAAATTATCGATAAGGATGACCTGGCTCTGCTGGTTGGTCGTTCCGAAATTAGTTCCTTCAATAGTTTCCGCTCGTGCATGAATTCTGAATTTACCGTCAGGGTACATTGCTTCCAAATTACATTGAGCAAACTGTAAAACTCCACTTCCAGGCATACAATTCATGTGAAGTCGCTGGTAGAAATCAGAAAAAAAATAATCGTCATAGGTGCCACCACTGTATGAATACGGCATGATCCCAGTTGTTGTCACATTTCCGTTTAAACCGGAGCTGAGATCCACTGGATAAATGCTGGTATTCGGCAGGCTTCCCTGGCTTATGATCCCCTGGTAATGAGGTCCAAGCAGGACTTTAAACTGTGAATTACTACTACCCCAACCCGCCGAAGACTCGTTGGCGCCTTCCGGACCGATAAAAAAGCCCACATGATCAATGGCCATCATCATATGTTGATAGCTACTTAATGTGTTCTCCGGCATTAGTGCATTCCCCACCATCTGGCAGGCAAACTTAAGCGAGGAACATTGATCTCCGGCGTAAAACACATTGTTATACTGTGTCGTCAGATGGTACGCCTGACCTAAGCCAATCGTGAGGTTTGACGGCATATGATTTAGAATCTTCAGTGGATCTTTGCAATTTGCCGCATCCTGCACACCACCAGCGGGGTTGACATGGCGATACAAATGAACATGTACATTCGTTGCATCTGAATCCCCCATCGGGGCAAGTCTTTCACCAGCCAAAATCTGATTGGTTGTAACATAACTAACATTTCCATAAGTAAAATAAATACCACTGACAGTACACCAGGCTTTGCCCATCGTTTTATCCAGAATTACTATTGATGAACCAATGCCATTCGGGACATTTAACAATACCATGTCGCCCAAAACTATTGGATTTGGCCATGCCGACATACCCGAAAATATATGACCAAACCCAAGATCATTCGCACCCGGACCATCCAGGACTACGGCAACATAGTCACCCAATTTATATATTTGAGCGATCGTAGCATTAAACGGACTTATAATATGAAATCCTAAATGATCAGGATAAGCCGCCGGGACCAGGTCAACACCTCTGTGCCAGGAAGAATTGAACGTTCCCTGCCGCTTTCCGTAATCCGATGTCAGATCAACGGTACTACTGTTGATCTTGAAATTTACCGGACTAACATATGCCGGACATGTTGAACACGGCAAATATTGTAAATCATACTGAGCAACACTACACAATGGCAGCATTATGGCAAAACAAATTGCCAGCTTTATTGTTATTTTTTTCATTGCATTTCCTCCTCATCTTATCAATCTCTCACTGCAATTATTAATACGAAAAATTTCATTTATTTCATGGGTATCTGTTTAAACCACGAGGATTCAAACTTTTCCCAACGCATGCGTTCTTTGCCTTTGGGCGGGCAGATTACATTCAAAGCATGGATTCTTTCAGCTAAGCTTTTAGTATTGTCAATCAGATTTTTTTGAATTTCTGTATTTGACGGACTAAATTCATACTTCAGAAATTCTCCTTTTGCGATGTCCAGGTAAAACAAAGTATTCACGCAACTATCTGCCTTAAAACATTTCACGCACACCACCCAGGCATCATTAACGCCCATCGTCACAGTATTCATATCCGGATACAGCATCTCAAAATATAAGTTCTTTTCTATATCCAACACACGAAAACCTTCGGGGTATAAACTGCCGTATTCATCACCAATTCTAAAGGTATGAACAATATATCTTCCTTTGGGCTCAATTTTTACATCATCAAAATTTTTATCATAATGAGGAATCTGTTTAATTAATTTCCCTTTTACATCATAAATACGCGCATCATTGATGGCGCCAAGGTCAGCATCATCACTCATTAAATCAAGATAGTAATTCAGTAAAATGTATTGCTTTCCTGGCTCAGATGTCCGTGAACATGCGAGCCCAAATTGCACACCGGCTTCAGGATGAATGCGGTCAGGATAATATTTTGACAACTCTTCTTTTGCTAAAAAATCGCTGATTTTTTTGCCCCTTAAATCAAGGGCCGGACATCCGTTTCCAGACCTGTCCAAAAGCTTCACACCTTCCCTGACAAAAGGATTTTCATGAAGCAGGTCAATTGTTTTGATAAGTTTATTCTTCTGAAGATCCCAGAATTCAATATTTAATACGGTGAGTTTCCCTTTGTCATCCTCCTTGCTGACTTTGCGTATAGCAGCATCCTGTGCATACATTACAGGCAGGCCGGCAAAAGCGACCCATAATAAAAGTGAAACGAAGATTTTACGCCCTATTTTGGCACTTGTTTCCAGTCTTTTTCGTAAGATTTCCATTGTAATTCCTCTCCCGCAAAATCATTCTCTAATGAAATAACCCTCTCATTCATTTTAAAAACTGCTTTATCGCCTAAGTTGGCGTGGAACTTTGTTTTGAATTCATCCGAATAAACCTGGGTGTAAATAAAGACCCTTTTAAAATCAAAATACTGGACCTTAAAACCAGGATTCTCGCTCGAAGTCGCATAGCTGTAGACACATAGATAAGTATCCGTCAGCTTTCTGATACTGGCAGAATCAACAAAAACCTCTGCATATTGGTTGTTTAAACGATCAAAGATCCTTAGACCACTTTTCATCGTTTGCCCATCAGGGGTAGCATACCCAAAGGAATGAACAACATAACGACCTTTGGGAGAGATCACGGCATCATTAACATTGACGTCATATTGGTTGAAATTCAAAAGGTCAACGCCACGTTTGTCGAAATAATTAAAATTGGCGACCATGCCTTCAGTCTTTTTCGATGACATCATTTTCATATTATAAACCAAGAGTGAAAAATATGGATTTTTCTGACAAACATAAAGACTCACGATCCCATATTTTAATGAATCTTTTGGAGATATACTTCCCTTGGTATACCTGGAAGCAAAACTCTGTGGAATCATATCTTCAACTTTTTTACCCTGAAGTAAGATCCGGGGAAACTGTTCATTAGGATCAAACTCAGACTTAAAACCCATTTTTAAGAAAGGATTAAAATCATAAATATCCAATCGCCTGATAACAACTTTATTTAAAGAATCATAAAAAGTAAGTTCACGTAAAAGGTCTTTCCCGCTTTTATCCTTGGTATAGGAATAACGGACACCAAATTCCTGGGAAAACAACAATGAACAAGGGATTAATATCCACAATAAGATGATGGCTAACTTTTTCATGCAAGGCTTATTTATTTAAGGTCAGCAACCTTAAAATCTGTTTTATAATATATTCTGCGATTTTCTTTTAAAATGATGCAATCCGCGGTAAGGTTGAGGATGTTGCTCATATCATTGCCACTCAGGGTTTTCGTATACACTTTACGTGCGCCAATGTCGAAGATTTTATAGTAATAACGGCGCGTGGAATCGTTGGCCTGGTTATCTGTCACCGACATCAGCTTCTCATCGGGAAGAAAATAAAGACCGGGATTGAATTCCTTCTCAAAATAGCTAAAACCGGGGCTTTGGAAGTCGAACATTCTTGATCCAGAAGGCATGTCAATGGCATCTTTCGTAAATTTCCCCGTCGTATATGCCAGGTATCTGCCTGAGGGTGTGAAAAACAATTGAGAGATGACCAATTGAGGTTCATAATCTGCCTTAATCAATTTACCTTCTTTATTAAAGACAAATAATGCAGTTTGTCCGATCTGAGAACCTTCGATGACATAAGACTGAAAGGTGTAATACAATACAACAAAACCAGGATTGTCAACAAACCAGGAAGAAGTAGAAGTACCCTGAACAAGGCCCAGGCTGTGAATTTTACTCCAGTCGGGACGACTCTTGAACAATGAATCGGGAAACACCTCATTCATGGTGACTCCATTAAAATCATATATTTTGTTGGCAGAGCTATCTGGCAAAGCAGGGAATTTAAAATGATTAAAAGGATTTTGTTTAAACACATTGATGGTTTTAAAAACACTGTCCTTCTTCGTGTCGTAGAACTCGACTTTACGAAGCACATCTTTTTTATTCTTATCCCAAACATACCTGATCACAGAAGTTTGTGCGTAAGTTGCCCATGAAAAGCTGCAGCAAAGGAAAAGCAACAAATAAAACAGTTTTTTCATTTTATGTAATGAGTATTTAATGATTGTTTGATTGCACTCAATTCTTCATTTAACCGAATCGTATAGAGACTTAGCTCCTCGATTTTGGTCAGCAAAGATCGGTTAATTTCTCCAACTTCCATGCCATTCATGATAACTTCCTGTTTTGGAGGGATACCGGGTAGATGATGATATCTCTGAATATAATGCTCCAGCTCCGGTAAGGACATCAGTTGATAATCCTTCTCAAAAACCTCATCTGCCCAGTTTTGAATGGTAACCACCAGTTCTTTGCAGGCGACCTTGCCATTCACCGCCAGTTTGTAATTCTGGTGTGGCGACGCAAGTGTGAGCTCTGATCCGATATATACCTGGCCGTTATCTTTGAGTGCAAAACCCTTGGACCAGTCCCAGCCACCAAAATTGTTTTGCGGGGCGATGATCAGGGCATCGCCGATCCATGGCCTGGAATGTAAGATAAAATTGTCACCAGGTTTCCCTAAAACAAGATCTCCATAAACGTCAAGTTTTACGCTTGCAGGACTGATCCCTATTCCAACATTTCCATTCAGGTAGGAGATCCCGTTCTGGTCAATCCCCCATAAAGTTGTTGCGGCGGAGCTCTGCAAACTTCCGTCAGGGAAACGAAATCCCCCTGACAGGCTTTGCACAGTACCGTTGACTGTTAACATTTCTGCCGGATTGGTGGTTCCGATACCCACTTTCCCAACTCCGGCGGGTGTTTCAGTAGATGGTCCTACAAAAAATGTCGGAAGCGTGCTATTGAACCCAACCATCAGTGAATTTGAGATTGAATTTTCTAAATAGCCGTTGCTGCTGCCCATCCCTATCGAAATTGAATTGTATGCAGAAGATTTCACCAGGTTTCCAATCGCCAGTGACGACATTCCTGAGGCATAAGCAGAGGTCCCCAGTGCGATGGCACGATAATTACTCGCCCTGGCATTCTGCCCGAAGGCAATTGAGAGTTCCGCTGAGGCCACTGCATTGGTGCCTAGCGCATTAGAATTCAAACCACTATTGATCGCATTGCTGCAATTCAAACATGACTGAGCCTTGGCTGTGGTGAAGAAAAGAATGATCACCCCGCACAAAATCATTTTAACTCGCATCTTTTCCATCTTAATTGATATTAATTATTGTTTGACCCATTTTCCGGAATAGGACTTTCCCTCCCGGCTTATTAAATTGTAACTGTATATGCCGTGTGGCAAACCTGATACATTAATTTTCAATTCTGTTGAACCCGATTTGACATATTGCAGGCATCGACCTTGAAAATCATACAGAAAGAATGAGTTGATTCCGGCCGGAAGCCGATCCACTACGAGCCAGTCACTCGCCGGGTTTGGACTCAGTCTCAGATTCTTTGCTTCATCAGCGGGTTCATGGGTCTGCAAGATCAGATCGGGTCCCATCAACACAAGGTAAGCATTCGGCTTCCCCAGGATCGGATCAGGGAAACGGGAACCGCTGAGCAAACAACCTCCCAGGGGAGAAGCGATCACACTATGCATCACGTAATGCATATCACCGCCAAAAATCCAAAGATTGCTCTGCTGAAGCCCGTCATCAAACAAGGCAAGGTAATAGGATGTCAGGCTGTATAAGTCCCAGGGAACAGTAAGATCTTTATTACCCCCAATCAGAAAATTGTGGCTATTTACTTTATCCATTCCCCGGCAATCCAGAGAATTACAATACAAACTCTGCGGCTGGCATTGGGCTGAAGTGATGAGCTGGGCCTCGTTATTCAGCCGGCAGATTCCTGGCATCAAATTGACAAGACTTCCGGGTGTAGGCGACAATCCATACAAAAGGAAGGAGTTTGCATCATCCCTGATCACTGTGAAAGGATCAATATATCCATTAAAACTCATCCCCTGGTTTCCAAGATAATGAAATTCACTATCGAGATAATGCACACCCTGCAAAGCCCCCATCGCTTGCCCGATCTCACCGAATAATAACAAACTATCCTCGTCATGGCTGGCAGCCAGATAAACTTCCCTGTCATCATAGCCGGTATTGATATACTTTATCAAAATACTGTCTCCTGATGGCAAAAAGCGCATCAGTCCATAGTCGCATTGATGGGCAGTGTCAGAGAAATCACCACACAGAACCGAGGCCAGAACCACATTGCCATTGTTTTCCACTATTCCATTGGTAAATTGCAGGGCTACATATTTTGACGGCACACTATACATATATTCAGACAAGATATTTAATCCAGTATCGCAATGAACAGTCCAGACCCGGTGGCGGTATTGTAAAAGTGGTGGTAAAGTGTCAAGGGGTCTGTCGCCATATGCCAGGAAAGTCCCGTCCTGCAGACGGATCAGACCGTCGAACCGGCTTCCCGGAAGATTGGGAAAACGATGAAAAAGCGTATCCCCGTTTGGACGAACCCTGAGTAATGTCGCTGAAGATGGCGTGGCATCCACATATCCGGCCACAACATATCCACCCCATGGATCTGCCGCGCCATCCAGCAGGACATCATAATTCTGAACCTGGTTGATGATGATGATCGGTGACTGTGCGTATCCCTGGATAACCATAAAAACAGACATAAACTTCAGAAGTTTGTATCTCCATGATTGACGCAACAATATCTTAAAACGACACATATATTCATTTTTCATAACAATAATATTTAAATGTTAATGCCAGCTAAATAAGGGAGCCGCCAAAGGAAAGCCCGGATCAGTCATATAATGAGGTTGGCCATATTTCACTGTCAGTTTATGCGCCGATGAGCCTGTCAATGAAGGATTCTGGAATGCCGAAATATAATTGGATGTTATCAGTAGTGAAACAAAATGACAGTTAAATTGCGTCAGGCCAACAGGAAATAGCTTATGCCAAACGATATCCCCCAGTCTGTTAAAATAAAAAGTCATTTCCGCAGGACTCAGACATTCATGAAAATTGGGCCATGCCGGGTTACTCAGGTAAACCAGGTAATCGAACTGGTTATCCCCTGGGAAAAGGTCATTGACATTCGGCAGATCATAAGGCTGGGCATACCTGGTAACAAAGTCGGTATAATAAATATTGAAACCGATAGGCACCGGAATTGAAGAGAAAAAGTATGACTGATTCGCCATCATGACAGTTGTTGCATCCGAGCCAAAGTTATTTCCGGCATACAGATCGCATTTCCCTTGTCCAAAGCCCCAGAACCACCAGTTTGTATTGTCGAACGACAAAAGATACGGAGAAGGTGGCATATGCATCCTTCCGAGTTCAAATACTGTCTGGATCTGCTGCTGACCGGCTTGTGACAATGCAAATTTTGACACAGTAACTGACAAAATTCTTTTGTCGAAACCGCTGATGCCGGCATAGAATTTACTCAGGCTATCCATGAGCTGGTTCGCTGTTTGTGCCGCAATCCCTGAATCAACGGAATCCCCGACTATAGGGAAAGAGAGGTATATTGTATCCAGAATCCTGTCTCTTACCGCCTCTTTTGGATGACCGAAAACATAATTCAGGGCTCCTTCTGTGAGCCATAATGTCGTCTTCACTGAAAGAAGGTGAGGATTTAGCGCTTCATGTCCTTCATGATGATGCTGGCATTGGTCAACAAACGACAAGATTTTCTTCTCAATCTCAGCATCTTCAGCTGCAATTGATTTAAGAACAAGCGCCTGTTTGCCCCTGCTTCCTGGTGTTTCATCTTTCCTGCAACCGTAGCTCCCTCCCATGCTCACCATCAATGACAGGATCACAAGAAAACTCATTTGTCTTTTCATAAAAAAGGTTTTTGGTTATATCCTTTATATGAAAAAATGGGGGTGCAGTGGAAAGAAAATGTGAAATATCTTTATTTTTTTTTTCAAATGGCTGTTGGGAGATGAGGTGCCGGATTCAAACAACCCTTCTAATCATCCTTAACCTATGCGTGTACCTCTTCTCAATTTCATTATAGATACCCTGGTGATCGAGTTTGTCGATCCTGACAGTGCCTGAAGAATGGATGATTTTCCCACCTTTCAGAATGATACCGACGTGAATGACTTTTCCTTCTTCATTGTCGAAAAAGGCCAGGTCGCCGGGGAGTGCTTCTTCCGGGAAACTCAGGATCTCCCCCATAAGCGCCTGTTGCCAGGCATCACGCGGCATCTTTTGCTGGTTTACCTTATAGACTACCTGGACAAAACCTGAGCAATCCAGTCCGAAAGGACTACGTCCACCCCAGAGATAGGGAGCACCCAGGTATTTTTTCGCAATGGCGATGATTGAACGACGGCTGGTTTGTTCATGGGGCTTGTTCAACTTGCCCTTAAAGCTGAAAGAATGATCCCCGGCTATGAAGTTAGCACGGAGCATGCGTGGAAAAGAAGAACCCAGGACGACAGGAATCTTCATTCCGGCCTTTTCTTCTTTCACCAGACTCACAAGATCTGTTGCACAAAAACTCCAGGATCGCAGATACTGATCAAAGGATTTCTGATCGATAAGGTAAAGCTGGGAGTCCGAGATCCATCCTTCATAATTATCAAAAGTCATGATGATCTTCAACCATCCTTTTTTATGTTCCAGCACATTGACCAATTCTCCAAACAAAAGTTGTGATATCATTTCAGACCGCTCGCTTGGTTCTTTCCTCACGGGAACACTACTTAGCAGACAAATACCGTAATTCTTCATTGCAATTTTTTTGATGGAATAAAAGTATTGATTTTGGCTGAAATTAATTGATCTTCAGCTCAACCAATTCCTGCCCAAGTTTGTGAATCCCATTTACAATACGTCGTGATTGGGCAGTTGAAGGAGTTTTAATTCCTTTAATATATTGTGCCAGCAAGCTTTGGTTCATGCCAATACGTTCACTCAGTGCTTTTGCGTTGATAACCCGGTAAAAACTAAAGAATTGAGGAATATCAAGCCTGATCAGAAGGTCATTTTCGCGCACCACCCTCCCCTGCTCAGAGAAATATAAATTCAATGATTCAAGCATCCCTTTCTTTAATTCATCAAGGTTTTTACCTGCTGTAAAGACAGGATATTTTATTGCATAAGCCGAAAAACCCGTATTGGTTTTTTCCAAGATCATTGTTATCTTAGTCATATCAACATTTTTAATCCTGCAGCTTTAAGGATCTTATTCTCAAGCCCCTTACCCATTTCCATACGACCATGATTTGTCATCACAATCTGACCCTTTTTCATAGGATGGCGCATGATTAAATGGCTTCCTTCCTGTCTTTGTACAAACCAACCATCTCGCAACAATTTCCTTAAAACTTCACTAAACTTCATTGCAAATGTAATATATTTATTACCTGATTCAACAATAAATAAGCGAAAGCAAACCTGCACTTTTTTCATTTATATGTAAAAACCCGCTATAAGTGGAAATGAAACCGGACATTTTTTCAAACTAATACTTTTCTTAAAAAGAATAACCCAGCGAATCCACCCAAAGAACCAACGATTCCACGCAATAACGCCACAGGCACAAGCGCACCCGGGCACACGATCCACACGTCATTTTTATGACTTCCCGCTTCACCCGGTCCCTGAGCCTGTCGAAGGGACTCTTTTTGTCCCGCTTCGCTCGACATTTTCCCCGATGGGGACAAAAAAAGCCTTGAAGAAAGTGAATCGGTTAGCATATATGATAACCCAATCTGTGTTCTCTGTGCGTATTTCTTTGTGATCTCTGTGAGAAAAAAACACAAAACTCTTTCCACTCAAGACCTCTTTTTCCGTATAGAGATATGATTGACAAGCAAAAAAATATAATTATGCAAAACCACCCGTCATCCGTCAAAATTGTCGCCAGTCTGCGACATTTCTTATTAAAACTGCCTAAGAACGAAGCCGATCTCAGATTTCTGAAAAGCACCAAAAGGGCAAAGTGGGACTCAATGTCTTATTGCTGGGTTTTACCCCGCTCAGAGGAGATCCTTCAAAAGCTCAGGTACCATTTTGGGGAGCGTCTGATTTGGGAAGAGGAAGCAACTGTGGATCCTCCAGTTAAAAAAGATACCTCAGAACCGAATGAATTAAATCCCCGAAACTCCGGATCCATAACACATATACCGGAAAACAACTTACAAATCGTAAAATATCACCATGGCCGGATCCGTCTCCTTTTTAAATATGACTTAAAATTAATTGCATTGATTAAAAGACTTCCCTTAAATGAATGGGACAGCATTAACCGCTGGTGGAGTATTGCGCATACGGAAGCCAGTCTGGCTAAACTGATTTTTTTTTGTGAAACGAATCATTGGAACTACAATTATATTGACGACATCCGAAACCTGAACCGTAAACCCAAACCCAATCCTGACAGCATTCCAAATTACCAGCGATGTCCTGATTCCTATAAAGCCAAAATGATTGTCTTACGATACAGTCAGAATACGATTGATACCTATTGTTCCTGCTTTACCGAATTCATCAACTATTTCCCGGACAGGGAACTTAAAGATATAGGTAAGTCCGATATTGAACAATTCTTACGATATTTAGTAGAAGAACGTTGTATTTCTTTGTCTTATCAAAACCAGTCCATTAATGCCATTAAGTTTTATTATGAGAAGGTAATGGAAGGTCCCCGAAAAACCTATTATCTCGAGCGGCCAAGGAAGGAGCATACATTACCAACAGTGCTCAGTGAGCAGGAAGTAGCAGCGATCATCAATAGTATAGACAATCTGAAGCACAAATGTCTGATTACACTCGCATATTCGGCAGGATTAAGAATAGGAGAATTATTAAACCTTAAGCCGGCTGACATTGATTCTCACAGGATGTTGATTATCGTCCGGGGTGGAAAGGGAAATAAGGACAGGGTTACTCTTTTGTCTAAAAAAGCGCTCGAATTACTCAGGGTATATTACAAAGAGAATAGGCCTTTTCCCTGGCTCTTCATCGGCCATATGGGAAGCAAATACTCAGAAAGTTCTGTCCAGGCTATTTTAAAAGCCGCTTGCAGAAAAGCAAAGATTCACAAACATGTAACCATGCATACTTTAAGACATTCATTTGCAACGCATTTACTTGAGAATGGCACGGACATAAGGTACATCCAGGAATTGCTGGGGCATTCCAATCCAAAGACAACCCAGATCTATACGCATATTACGACCAAGGGCCTTGACCAAATAAAGAGCCCGTTAGACAATTTGAATATTTAATTTTCGTAGGATTGTCAAATATTAAACTACAATGATGTACTTTAGTAGGATGAATGTAAAACCGTATGCTTCACATATTCCTTCAAAAAAAGATATATGGCCACTAAACCCAATTACGTTTATCCACCCAAATCAGCCTGCTAAACCCAATTAGGTTTGCACAAACGTTGAACTAAACCGCCG
>SESG01018350.1_pt1 | contig 55541 bp, 53 predicted proteins | sample 3171421 | NCBI WGS metagenome assembly SESG01 (sample SAMN10866946, study PRJNA518727) | freshwater metagenome | biome: subpolar coniferous forest; feature: holomictic lake; material: water; isolation source: holomictic Lake 227, 6 m and 8 m depth | place: Canada: near Kenora, Ontario | collected...
GGTTCATTCTTTTCCAATATCTGACCAAGTCAACCTTGCAGCCAAGCAATTGCTCCAGCTCTTCCTTGAGCTGCACCTTGAGCAGGATATTCGGCTCCATCTCAACAACAATATCAATATCGCTGTCATCCCTGGCAGAATTTCTCGCAACAGAACCGAAAATGCCAACTTTTTTCACGCAATAGCGCTGTTCAAGCTCCGTTTTATAACTGCTCAGAATGCCGACCGCTTGATCTCGTTGCATATACTCTATCTTTTTCTGGTTTAGAATCAGGCGCATTAAACGCAGCACAATGCTCCAGCATCATCCGAAATACTATCATTCCATTCACGTAACCATACCAACAACCAAGAGCCAACCCGGAAGTCGAGTTCCGTCGGGTTGAATTCAGGCTTATAGCTCAAGCGTTTTTCCTTCTGGTTGCGAGATTTTTGATATCTGACTGAAGTATAAAAAATTTCTTTTGATTTACACTGATAGCGATAAGTAAACAGGAGTGCCCGGTCAAAATCGTGTCCGGTAAAAAACAGTCTGAATTATTATTATCCGGCTGCAGAAAGGCGGTAACTTGTAGTTTATACCGCAGAAATGCCTTACCTTGAGCATGTAGACAAGATCATCTCTCAATCAGAACCGCCTGCATTCTCACTTTTCATGAAAACATTTCTTCACATTGGCTGCGGCTTTAATCGCAAAGACCGGACAACCCGAGGGTTTAATTCCATTGAATGGAACGAGCTGCGTCTGGATATCGACCGTTCCTGCAATCCTGACATTATCGGTTCCATGACGGAGATGACTGCTGTGGCGTCAGGCTCTGTGGATGCTCTCTTTTCCAGCCACAATATTGAGCATCTCTATCCACATGAAGTTCCTCTTGCTCTTGGAGAGTTCCGGCGTGTGCTGAAACCAGGGGGATTTGCGGTGATTACCTGTCCTGACCTGCAATCCGTTGCCGAGTTGGTTGCCGGAGATAAACTTGCAGATCCTGCATATACTTCACCGGCAGGGCCGATTGCGCCGATCGATATCCTTTATGGCCACCGGGCATCCATGGCAAAAGGCAACCTCTACATGGCTCACCGGTGCGGGTTCACGGAGAAGGTGCTGATTGGAACGCTGCAAGCAGCAGGATTTACTGCTGTTGTATCCATCCGGCGTCCTCATCCCTTCTATGACCTTTGGGCAGTGGCCTGGGTTTCTGGAATTGATGAATCGGGAATGCGTGCCATTGCTGATGAACACTTTCCCTCATGAGCAGCACCTCTTTTAGCAATGCTATTCCCCGGAAACTCATGTTGAAATAGTCGGAGCTGTGTTCTGAAAGGTAAATCCCAATGCTTCAGCCCGCCGCTGCAGGTTGCCAATGACTTTTTTCAAGTAGAAACGCTGCTCAAGTTCCGTTATTGACTGCCCAAAATACTGAGTGCTTGACCTCTCTGCATGGTTCGCTCTCTTTTCGATTCCAACTGGCTCTTCTCATATTTATTAAGATGACTCGCTCTTCAGTATCTATTTGAAGTTCGCGTTCGAGCTTGCGGCGGCGTTCTTAAGGATCTTTCAGATGCCCGGTACCGGAGAAAGGTACTGCCTTGTTTACTGAATATTTTTTTTCAATGGCAAAGCAAGTCAACCCTATTCCTAAACTGACGGTACTCGCTATAACTGATTTATTACTTCAGCCAATCAGTTCAACGGCATTAACCTTGAACTCATGACTATACTTTCGGCGACTGCCTTCTCTTTTTCTGTCATTGATCATATCTCCTTTAGGTTAAAGATATGAGCTTGTTCCTCTGTCCATGAAAATATTGCAAGTTCAGACAAGGGCTGATCTCGAAAAAGTTCTTCTCCAGACACTGCACCGCCCGGCCAAACGTGATCGGGGTAGTGCACACCAGCGTCATTTTGCATGATGTAGCTCTTCCTGACTCTGTCAGGAAGAGAGAGTCCGTTCTGAGAGTGTTAAACAATTACACGGGAGTTAGGCCCCGGAAATGAGTTGTCGGGTTAAAATGCACGCACAGCACGAACACGATTGCTGTTTGTCTTGAAGTTGAGAACCTGGAAACCAAGGCCAAAACCCTCTACCCAGGCGTGACCAGCGCCATCCTCGGACGAACTCCAGTAATAGCTGTAGGATAACGGGAACTGCTCAAGAGCGCTCCTGTGGAGATAGAGTTTGTTCAACTGATCTTTGTTCGGCAAAAACCAGTCGCGATAATCGCAGCTTTCAAATTTTTTGCATGCCACTTGAGCATCCTCCCAGGTAAAAAAACCTTCGGGAAAACCCGGAGAGTGCCCCTTCATATCTGAACGGGCGGCAATAAGACCATGCTTGCGCGAAGCATCGATATAAAAGACGACGCCTCCGCCACTCTCCTCACCGAGGGTTGCCGCCGAAGAGTGTGCGGGATTGTAAACCAGCAGCAGAGTTGTCATCAGAAACAGTAACCATAAGAGAGTGGCAGGCTCTTTTGTATGGCGTTTCATGATGTTTGTCGTCAAAAAAGTCATTTCGCAGTAAAACGTATGGGCGACCAGATGAATGATAAAAGATAAAAAAAATAATTCGGGTGATCAGGTATGAACTCTCCTTTGACTTTTCAGAAACAGGGAAGTTCGTCATCTCTGGCCATAACACTCAATACTCAAAATCTCGCTCAGTTCCGATAACCAATTCATGAAAACATGTTAAAGTGATTTTTTGCTCAAGAAAAAACAAGCGACTCATCAACGTCGTTAAGCCGGGGTAGAGAAGATAGAGAGGCAGAAGAAGAACGGTCATAAAGAGGGGTGACGCAGCACCTCTTCAAGAAACTCACCTGCCGATTGAAGGTACTCGTCGTTTGGCCCGTGGAGGCCAGTGAAATTACAGGTAACAAAGGGAAGCGCAGCATCCTGAAGCCGTGCACAGTCCTGTTCGAGCTGTTCCTGCAAATAGAGTGGATCGGAACTGCCTCGGGCAATATGTACCCTGCCGATGCTGGCGCTCACCGGAAGCTCCGGGGGAATGTCACCACCGATCAGCATGAGCCCGCTTGCCGGGTAAGTTCCAAGAAGGGCCGCACGACAGGCCATACCGCTCCCCTGTGAAAAGCCGTGGAAACAGAGCGTCTCGGTGACATAATATAACGCCCTGATACGCTCGATAACAGCATCGACATAGGCAACATTCTCTTCAATACGCTGCTCACGGTCGCGACTGGTCATCCAGCTTGAGCCAGGATCGCCTTTCGACGTGTAGACAGGATGGAGTGCTTCGATGGAGCAACAGAGCCAGTTTTCAGTTCCGGGAATGGAACAAAGCAGATCAAACTCGTCTTCGGCAGTCTGACCGTAACCGTGAAATCCGACAAGAAGTGGTGCCGGACCTGAGCGTGAGGGCATATGAAGAAGGTATCTCCCGCTCACTGATGTCTTGATGAGATGTTCTCGCATAATTCCATTGCATCTGTGAATGCCCTGGGTCTGCCTTTGAACCCGACAGACCCAGGCTTTCAGTTACAGCTTACAAGTCCAAAAGTCTCAGAATGCCTCTGAGTGGTATACCCACCCATTCGGGCCGGTTGTTGAGTTCGTAATTCAACTCGTAAACCGCTTTGTTCATCAGATACGCACGCATCAGATGTTCTCTCTGTTTTGATTCCTGGGGAACAATGTCGCTGCCTCTGGTTTTTTCGAAATAGGTATCGATAAAATGCTGACCGATATAGAAGCTCCAGCGATCTGCCCAGGGCTCAAGGATCTGACGGTCTTCTGGACGGATAACCGAGTTACCCTGCTGCAAGACATTGAAGGCTGCATAATCAAACGAGCGGAGCATGCCTGAAACATCGCGGAATACCGAGCGCTTGATCTTGCGTTCAGAAACAGGACGGGCGGGCTCTCCCTCGAAATCGATAATGACAAAGTCCTTGCCGGTAAAGAGCACCTGGCCGAGATGATAGTCGCCGTGAATCCTGATTTTCAGGGTATCGATTTTTTCGAGCCTGATCGGATCGAACTGCTGCAGGAGCTGTTTCTTTTTGCCTAACAGAACTTCGCAAAGTGCCTGCAGCTCTTCAGGCAAACGACCCTTGATTTCTTTGATAAGAATCATGGTGCGTTTGACCTGTTCGCACATCGCCTGATAGATAGAGCGCTGGTAGAGCGTGGTAAAGGGTTCGGGAGCAAATGCAGGATCGTTCTTGAGCGAGGCCAGGGAAAGATGCATTTCGGCTGTTCGTTCTGCCAGCTTTTCAATCATCTCAAGATAGACTTCGCCAAAAAGCTCGTGCATGAGTTCGGGAATCTGTACTGGATCACCGCTCAAGGCTGGAAGCGGAGGCAGTGCAATTCCTGTACGAACTTTTGCAAGAACATCATCATAATAGCGCTGCACATGGCCAAGCGAAAGCTGCCAGGCATCGCCTTCGTTCTGCACATAACGCTGCAGAATACCAAGAGAGAACCGGTTGGTACGGCTCTGGTCGTAGTTGAGCGAACCGAGATAGCGTGGCAGGTTTTTAAACTCTGTTCCATCGCTCAGAGCACTGCACATCTCAACCTCTGGTGATACCCCGATTTCAATGCGGCGGTAGAGCTTCAGGCAGAGTTCGTTGTGGAACCTGATCGAGGTATTGGTCTGCTCGACACCCATCAGGGATGGCTCTGGCTCGGCACCTGCTGTTTTTTCGCTGATTGCATCGATTTTCATGGATTTCTGTCCGGAAACAAGACCAGCCTTGCCCTGCCATCCCTCCTTGCCTGTAACAAGATGGAAGAGCTGGTTCAGGAAGCGGTTATCGAAGGTTGCGTCACACAAATAGCCCTCATCGTCTCCCACATTTACTCTGGCAATAACCCGTTTGTAGAAGTTGTCATCAGAGCGGTCTATCGTTGCAAGCGGAGCAAAACAGACGGGCAGTTGATAGAGATCGTTTTCGCCGCTTGAGTAGCGCACTTCAGTTATGAGCAGCTTCGCTTTCGGCATCCCGGCAACAGGAATGGTATCGACAATGGATATACGCATGATGTTTCGGGCCTTGCTGCCAAACCAGCGGCTCACCCTGAAGTAGTGCGGGAAAATATCGGCCTCAAGCTGCTCGCGGCTCTTGCCGGTAAAGAGAGATGGCCAACGGGAGAGCGTTGCAAACGGCTTGTCAAGAAAGGGGCGTCCGTCAGCACCGTCGGTGTCCTTGACCAGCTTCAGCCAGAAGTAACCATAGGAGCCAAGAGCTACCATGTAAGGCACTTTCCGGATTTTCGGGAAGCGATTCAGGCTGAAAACCTCTTCGGGTATAAACCCTTCGAAGCGTGTCAGGTCGATCATGACTGCCTGGGCGTTTCGTGAGAGGTTGATGACAGAGAGCATGGTTTCATCCTTGTACTGACGGATAAAGATCAGCACCTTGGGGTTGCTCGTCTGCAGAAACTCGATTGTACCGCGACTGAGCGATTTGTAGCGATGAGCGGTGGAGATGGTATGACGCATCCACCATAGCAGTGAGTTGACATTGCTCTCCTGAACCTCAACGTTGACCGCCTCGTAATGGTATTCCGGATCAATAATGACCGGCAACTGGAGTTTCTGGGGATTGGCACGCGAAAAACCTGCGTTACGTTCGGCGTTCCACTGCATGGGGGTACGCACGCCGTCACGGTCACCAAGATAGAAGTTGTCACCCATGCCGATTTCGTCGCCGTAGTAGAGCACAGGGGTGCCGGGCAGCGAAAGCAGCATGATGTTCATCAGTTCAATTTTGCGGCGGTCATTGGTCATGAGCGGCGCAAGCCGGCGACGGATACCGAGGTTGATACGAGCTTTGGGATCGTTGGCATAGACCCGGCGCATGTAGTCACGCTCTTCGTCTGTGACCATTTCGAGGGTCAGTTCATCATGATTGCGCAGAAAGGATGCCCACTGGCAGCTTTCGGGAATTTCGGGAGTCTGTTCGAGAATATCGAGAATGGGAAAACGGTCTTCAGTGGCAAGCGCCATGTACATCCTCGGCATAAGAGGAAAATGGAAGTTCATGTGGCACATCTCGCCCGTGCCGAAATATGCTGCGGAATCTTCAGGCCACTGGTTGGCTTCGGCAAGCAGCATACGGTTGGGGTAGTGCTCGTCAACGTAGGAGCGCAGCGATTTGAGGTACTCGTAGGTCTGGGGCAGGTTTTCGCAGTTGGTGCCCTCTTCCTCATAAAGGTAGGGAACGGCATCGAGCCGGAGCCCGTCAACACCCATTCCAAGCCAGAAATCGAGAACATCAAGAAGCGCCTGGTGAACTTCGGGATTTTCAAAGTTCAGGTCGGGCTGGTGATGGTAGAAACGGTGCCAGAAATATTGCCCGGCTACCGGATCCCATGTCCAGTTGGAGGCTTCAAAATCCTGGAAAATAATACGGGTTTCAGAGTATTTGTTAGGATCATCACTCCATACATAGAAATTTCTCTCTGGCGATCCTGCCGGAGATTTTCTGGCCCGCTGGAACCATGCGTGCTGGTCGGAGGTATGATTCACAACCAGCTCGGTAATCACTTTCAAACCAAGACTGTGCGCCTCTTCAAGGAACGCCCTGAAATCTTCAAGCGTCCCGTAGTCGGGATTGACGGTCATGTAATCGGCAATATCGTAGCCATCGTCGCGTAACGGGGAGGGATAAAAAGGAAGCAGCCAGATTGCAGTTATACCGAGACTTTGCAGGTAACCGAGCTTCTGGCGCAAACCCTGAAAATCTCCTACACCGTCATTGTTGCTGTCATAGAACGTCTTGACATGCGCCTCGTAGATAATGGCGTCTTTGTACCAGAGCGGTTCAGGTTGATACATGGTTCGTTTTGTAAAAAGTGATAAGTGATACTTTTATAATAAATTTTTGAGCCCTTCAGGCAAATGTTACCCTGAAAATATGCGCTGGCATGTTCCTGGGGTTAACCTCCACATAGTTCCATTCGCCGTTCCAGTCATAGCTGGTGCCTGTAAGCAAATCCTCAACAGAAAACGGGTGCTGGTGCGACAGACCAAACATTTCAAGCGGAAAACGGAGCCATCCACCCTGCGTGGCGGTCTGGTCAAGGTTGACCACCGTAAGAATAATATTTTTGCCGTCTGCCGAGCGTTTGACATAGCCCATAAGCTGCTCATGCTCCCTGCTCGACGCAGCATCGATGCGTACAAAGGTGATATCTGAGGTCTGCTGCAGTGCAGGATTTTCCTTTCTGATCCGATTGATGCGGGTAATTTCCGCACGGATATTGCCTGGCCGATCAAGATCCCACTGCCTGATCTCATATTTTTCGGAATCGAGGTAGTCTTCCTTGCCTTCAGCAACCGGCAGGTGTTCGCAAAGCTCATAAGCAGGCCCGTACATGCCGTAGTTCGACGAGAGCGTTGAGGCCAGCACCAGGCGAATAATGAACTTCTCCCGTCCGCCAGTCTGCAACTCTTCATGCAATATATCGGGAGTATTCGGCCAAAAATTAGCACGCATGATATGTTTCAGGGGTGACGAGGTCAACTCGGTCAGGTACTCCTGCAGATCGCGCTTTGTATTGCGCCAGGTAAAGTAGCTGTATGACTGGCTGTATCCTGCCTTGGCAAGCCGGGCCATAAGTTTCGGGCGAGTAAAAGCCTCGGCAAGAAACACCGTTTCGGGGTACTCCTCCCTGATTGAGGCAATAGCCCACTCCCAGAAAGGAAATGCCTTGGTATGAGGGTTGTCAACACGAAAAATTTTAACGCCCTTGCCTATCCAGAACATAAAAATGCTTTTCAGCTCGATCCAGAGATTCTGCCAGTCAGGAGATTCAAAATTGATAGGAAGGATATCTTCGTATCTCTTTGGCGGGTTTTCAGCAAATTGAACGGTGCCGTCCGGACGCCATGTGAACCACTGCGGATGCTCCTTTACATAGGGGTGATCAGGCGAACACTGAAAGGCAATATCGAGGGCTACGGAAATACCGACGCCCTCCGCTGCTGCAACAAATGCCGTAAAATCATCTATAGTGCCAAGTTCCGGATGGACAGCCTTGTGGCCTCCATCGCTGTTTCCGATAGCCCAGCAACTGCCAGGTTCACCGGGAGCAGCCACAAGAGCATTGTTTTTGCCCTTGCGTTTGGTGTAACCGATCGGATGAATGGGAGGGAGATAAACAACGTCAAACCCCATCCCGGCTATCATCGGCAGCAGCCTGCGGCAATCAGTGAAGGTGCCGTGCTTGCCGGGTTCAGCCGCCCATGAACGGGGGAAAAATTCATACCATGCACTGCAACCGGCCTTTTTCTGCTCAACCGTCAGGGCGAGCACCTTGTCATAGACGGTTGCCATGGCCTTGTCGGGGCTTCGCTCCATAAGCACGCCAAGCTTTTCATTGAGCGCAATGACTGAAGCCTTGCCCTGATCGGCCGACCTGAGAGTAGTAACAGAAGCCTTGAGTTTCACTGCATCGGCAGCTCCAGCCCTTTCGGCTGCACCTTCCACCAGGAGCGCGCCAATCTGCAGGTCGAGCGCAACATCCTGACCCACCTCAATTTTTTTCGATAACCCCTTTTTCCATGTCTGGAAATGATCGACCCATGCCTCGATTGTATAGTCATAGACACCAGGAGCTCCGACAGTAAAAGAGCCTTCCCAGTGGTCATTGCCCAAGGAGTTCATCTGCGAACGCTCCCAGGCGGAACTTCCGGCAGGACGAAAACAGAGTTCTGCACAAATAGTGTCGGCGCCATCGACAAAAATATCGGCACCTACAACAATGCGCTCACCCTCCACCCCTTTGGCAGGGTACTTTCCCCCGTCAATTTCTGGAGAAACATTTTCTATGACAACCCTTTGACGCCCGTCAAAAGGTTGGTTGAGGTAGTGCGGAACTGCCCTGAGAAATGCATTATTCATCGTTAAAATCTATAGTTGGTCCCCGGGAGCATCCCGGTCATGAGGCAGTTGCTCCAATTATCATCCCGCTATTCGAAAAAAAAGCGTGAATATAACCGGGGCTGCTCCCTGTTTTTTTTAACTGAAAGGAAAATATGAAAACTCCCTTACTTTTTTGTGTAGATACTCTCCTAATTTCAAAGGAGCCATCAAATCGTCAACCTTAATGCAACATTTGTTTTCTCCGGAAAAAATTATTCCTTTAGGGTGTCAAGCTTTTATTGCCAACATATCAGTACCGAAAGCCATGTTTGAACCACAAAAAGAAAGACTGCAGGAGATCCAGCGCCGCCTGGAACAGTTACGGGGGTATCTTTGACGTCGATGAGCGCAAGGAAAAAATTTATGACCTTGAAAAAATTACCGCCAATCCGGCCTTCTGGAACGATCAGAAAGAGGCCAACAAGGTTTTAAAAGAGCTGAACGAACATAAATCGTGGGCAGATGCTTTCGAGAAAATCGAATCGAGGGCAAAGAACTGCCTTGATGAACTCTACATTTCAGAGGAACTCGAAGACGAATCTTTCACCGAAGAGCTTATTGGCACCATTGCCTCCATCGAGCACGACATAGCATCGCTTGAATTCAAGAACATGCTCTCGGGTAAAGACGATGCCGGTAACGCCCTCATCACCATTCATGCAGGAGCGGGAGGCACCGAAGCGCAGGACTGGGCGGAAATGCTCTACCGCATGTATATGAGATGGGCTGAGCGCAAGGGATTCAAGATTTATACCGACGACTACCAGGAGGGTGACTGTGCGGGCATCAAAACCGCAACGCTTGAAATCCAGGGCCCCTACGCCTACGGCTATCTGAAAGCCGAAAATGGCGTTCATCGCCTGGTACGCGTCTCTCCCTACGACTCGAACGCCCGGCGGCACACCTCCTTTGCAAGTGTCTTCACCTATCCGGAGGCGCCACCCGACGTTGAAATAGATGTCCGCAAGGAGGATCTCGAACTCTCCACCTTCCGCAGCGGCGGCAAGGGAGGCCAGAACGTCAACAAGGTTGAAACTGCCGTTCGCATCAAGCACCTTCCGACAGGTATCGTGGTAGGCTGCCAGGAAGAGCGCTCACAGTTCCAGAACCGTGAACGCGCCATGAAAATGCTGATGGCCCAGCTCTACCAGAGGCAGCGAGAGGAAGAGGAGGCCAAAAAGCGGGAGATCGAGGGCAAAAAGAAAAAAATCGAGTGGGGAAGCCAGATTCGCAGCTATGTGCTCGACGATCGGCGCATCAAGGATCACCGTACCAACTACGAACGGTTTGATGTTGAAACGGTGCTTGACGGCGATCTTGACGAGTTCATGGAACGCTATCTCTCCGAATTCAGCGACTGATGCCCCATTCCGGCAACAGCAATATCGTCCGGTTCGGCATCATAACCGACATTCACTTCTCAACGAAGCAGAACGGCGCTGCGACAGCAAAAGAAACTGCCGCAGCGCTTCGTTCCTGCCTTGATTGCTGGCGTCAAAGCGAAGTGGATTTTGTGGTACAACTCGGAGACCTTATCAAGGGAAGCGATCACCATAAAGAGGAGGAACTTCAGCAGGTCACCTCCATCCTCAACGAATTTGAAGGCACTTTCCGCCACGTCATTGGCAACCACTGCCTTGCCCTGCCGCGCAAGGAGCTTATGAGTGCTCTCGGCCTTCAAAAGCCATACTATACATTCCAGGCAAAAGGGTTTCGCTTTATCGTGCTTGACGGTATGGATGTATCTGCAGAACAGCTACCCGAAACAGCGCAAGACCGCCAGCTTCTTGAATGCTGCCTTGCCCGCCCGGAACTGCACGACTACTGCGGCGCCGTAGGAGAAAAACAGAAAGCCTGGCTCTTCAACCAGTTGAGAGAGGCCGAGCAGGGTGACGAAAAGGTTATCGTTATCTGCCACTTTCCACTCCTGCCCTTGACTACCGACACCAAATATGGCCTGCTCTGGAACCACCGGGAAATTGTCGAACTGCTCACCACGTCACCTGCACTCAAAGCCTGCCTCGGTGGTCACTACCACTATGGCGCCCATGCCGAGCAAAACGGCATACACTTTGTCGTAATGCCAGCCTTCGTAAACCGCAGCGAACACCCCGGATTTGCCTGCGGCACGGTAGAACTTCAAAACCGGCGGATGGTGATCCGCAATCAGAAAAAAGAGACACTTTACGACCTCTCCCTGACCAGATGACAATCATGCTCAAATCCTTTTTTCTCTTCTGCATCTTTTCGATAGGAATCATTGGCACGGCATATAGCGCCAATAAAAATCTGCAAGTAGACGTGATCGATACGAGCAGGCAACAGGGCGAATTTTTTATTGTCAAACTCACCCATTCCCCGGAGCGACCCACACTCCAGTTTCTTGAACACCCCTACCGCATGTTCCGCCAGAGCGATGGATCATGGAGAGCACTTGTGCCAATCGAAAACCTCACCCTGCCGGGCAATTACAACATGATTATTCATGCGGGAGAAACAGAGGAAAGCATCCCGGTAACGGTAAGAGCAAACAACCGAGCCATTCAGTCGATTACTCTCTCCCCCTCAAAAGCGGAGCTCAGAGCCACAGAAAGTGAAAAATCAAGAATAAAATCCGCCCTTCAGACCGAAAGCCCTGAAAAGCTCTTTGACGGACACTTTCTTCGCCCTTCCGATGGAGCCACAAGCAGTCTTTTTGGTCTCAAACGATCCTACAATGGCGGCCCGGTTGAAAGCTACCACAAAGGCATCGACATTGCCGCGCCAGAAGGTACACCAGTAAAAAGCACGGCAAAGGGAGTCGTGATTCTCACCGGAACTGTCGAAGAAGGCTTTCATGTAAACGGCAACACCGTCATCATCGACCACGGCCAGGGCCTCATTTCAATCTACCTGCACCTCAGCACCATCACCGTCAAAGAGGGAAAAACCCTCGAAGCTGGGTCAGTCATCGGAACCGTCGGACAGACCGGCATCTCAACCGCCCCGCACCTCCACTGGGGCACCTACCTCTACGGCACCAGCGTCAACCCCGAACTGTTTGAAGGCAATTCATTTTGACGCCATCATTGGGCACACCATTCAACAATTCTTCTCTCAGGCAATGATCTGTATATCAGTAGAAGTAATTGATGCATGTGTCGTGGTACCTATGAGCGCAACAAGAACTGCGGCGCCAGAACCACTGCCATCTGCATCATAATAAAGGTTGCCCGCTGTGCTGTTATAAACGATTCGATCATTGGCATCATGGCCAGAAGTCACACCGGCACCAGACCAGAATTCAGCCGGGTTCAAAGTACTCCCCGCAAGGCTTGTAATGGCTGTAAAAACGCTCTTGCTGAACTGAAGAACATCGAGCGAATGCTTAAAATCAGTGATCGTATCTTTATTGACCGGCAAAACTGGAATCGAGTTAAAGACAAACTTGTCAGCACCAGCACCACCTGTCAGGGTATCACCATAGGCAGTGCCAGTCAGAGTGTTGGCTCCAGCATTGCCGGTTATGCTGAGAGCGTTCATAACACCATAGGCATTGACATTCAGCGCAGTAGTGCCGGTAGTCACAGCGACAGGCACCGTACCCGTTCCGATCACCACTTTCTCAATACCGGTATCGAGAGCAGTCAAAACCAAGGTATCTTGCACCTTTAACGAGGCAAACCTCACCTCATCGATACCTGCTGTCCCTGTATCGGCAATTCTTTCGGCTGCAGGATGCTCGTCAGAAATATAAATCATGTAGATATCCGAGCCATTTCCACCATTGATGCTATCTGCACCTGCTCCACCAGCAAGAATATTGTTCCCGTCACTGCCAATAATCGTGTCTGCTCCCCCACCACCAACGGCGCCCTCGATCGCGCAATTAAACGCAATGGCAACATTCTGAATCATGCCATCCACCGAAGAGTAGCTGCCAGGAATCAAGCTGATGATCTGATTACCCGAATAACCTGAACAATTAAGCGTATCCGTCCCGCCGGCATCCCATATTGTAAATATCGGCGTCTTATTGATGGAGAAATCATAAATTTGTCTCTCAGGGTCTGTAGCAGCAAAAGAGCAATTGAATCCATATTCCGTATTGCCAGTGCGTGTTATGGTATCAGCACCATAGAGCGCCTGAATGGCAGCAATATCGTATACCATCGGCGTTTGAGGAAAGAGATAACTGCTATAGGTACCATCCTGCTGCCAGCCGGAGCCAGGAAGATATCCTCCGAAATAGGACATCACTGTATATTGACGGTTATCCTGGGCGAAAACAGCATTATTGGCATAGGTAATCGCACCTCCACTCCCTGCATTATATACCCCTGGATGTGACAACCCCAATGTATGACCGATTTCATGGACCATGGTAAGCAACCCATAGGCTCCAGGACTCATGCCACTATCTCCATTTGAAACCCAATTCGAACTTAACCACACTTGTTCAGCCGATATGGTAACTTTGTGGGTTGCACTATTCACTGAACCGAATGCCCGGGAGTAAGTAGCATTAGACGTATTAGAAGAATAGTCGAGAGTAATATTGGCCGATGGAGAAACAGTCTGCACCAGTCGATGCTGTGCTCCTTGCGATTTTGCAATCAGATCATCCCACAGTTGAAATGCAAGAGAAGCCGTTGCAACCTGAAGCGCATCCATCTTCACCAGATATTGCCCCCCTTCCGGCGGAACATAGCCAGGGACATTGGAAGGAGTCGAAGTATTGATTGAATAAGAAATCGTCGGGAGGCTGGATGACCATCTAAATGTGTACCCGGTCAAGCTACCACCCCAGGAGGTGGTAAGCTGGGTGACAATCTGACTTGTTGTATAAGCAGTTTTAGCCATATCCGTAAATGATTAATGGTTAATCTGGCGCAGTAAAATGCGCATGCATCGCTATTCTTAATAAACCCTGAATACTGCTAAAAATACATCCATCATCAACGTAAGGAAACAAGAAGAATTATCAAAAAATTCCACACAACCTTCCTTCATTGAAAAAAACGCTCTTGCACCCACTACCTATCTGAACAACAACGCACAGCTCCTCGTCACCAGCCATCAGGTCGCGACCATCATTTCACTCCGTTACATCATCTCTCAAACTAATTCCGCCAACTGCGAACATGGATTTCCAGCCCCTCCCTTCATTCATGCCGCCATTCGCTTCACCTTTTTCTCACTCAGAAATCAACCGTTCATAAGCGGAAAGTACTACCAGTGCCAGGCAAACACAGAAAGAAACATGAGTCGTTGCAATAACCCTTGAAAGTCGGGGAATGCGAAAAATCAAGAGCGGCAAAAACGTGCACAACAAGTCAATGGAGAGCGCTGTAACACGAGTCCACATCAACCTGGTTTAAAACGCCTGCCAGATAAACGCTGCGATTATGAAAATCCTGCGAGTGAAGTGAAAAAAGAATACCCCCCTGTGAACGACCTCAATGTATAGTCTTTGCAATGTCCACTGGCTTATGACCAAAAAGTCAGACAGCGCCATACAAAAACCAACGGCGATAAACGGAAGGGTCGCAAGCTGAAAAGAACGCATACCATCAACAACAATTCCCAACCAGAAAGCAACGAAGCTTGCAACCCTGACAATGCGGTTCCTTGCGATCTGGCCAGCAAGCTCACTGGCGAGGCTTTCCACATGAAAATAGAACGAATTAGGTCACGAGCATCATTTCACTCAGTTGCATAAACATTCCGAAGAATTTCAGCAACTCCTGATCCAGATATCCCAAGCATCCGCGCCACTCCAGCCTGGCTTAAACCAAATTCCCTTACCAGCTTGATTGCCATTTCCTTTCTCAGTGCAGATATCCCAGGCTTTCTGCTGCCTGACAGCAAGAGTTCTCTTGATACTCCATGCTTTTGACAACTGCTTTCAAGTTCCGCCTCAGCACGAAGCTTCATTTCTTCAGCACATAACGGCTTTTTGCGGATTTCTTCTGCCTCATCAAGGACCTCCTTCACAAAATCTCCATCACCAAGAATCCTTTCGTCTCCAAGCTGTGGTTCTCCTCGCTTTCTCAGAGATTTCACTTCAGACCATCCTCCTGCAGAGCGGATCAACCCACCCCCAACCAGCTCTGGCTGGCTGCCAATCATGGTCTGTTCCTCCAAAAATTTTTTGTAGGATCGACGAGCCCACCCCTCTTGCTTCCCAAAATAGCTCAGCACATAATCACGATCCTGCCAATCGTTCCTGATTCGGTTCATCACAACAGCATGGCCAGCCCAGGGATATCCTTCCAGCTCCTCAAGAGAAGAAACGAGACCTGCGCGTAATGGATTGAGATGGATATAACCGACAAGCTTTTGAAAGTAACTATCCTCCTGACATACAATGGACTTATAGCGGTTCTGGAATAAATAGCCATGCCTTTTGTGCCTGAGGTTATATCTGACTGCATAACCGGTGAGCAATTTCCTCATAAATCCACTTATTCCTGCTGGACCGCTTTTGAGGAGAATGTGCGCATGGTTTGTCATCAGCGCCCAAGCATAAATCTTTGTTCCTGTAGCAGTTGATAAGCGGCCTAACAGATAAACAAACTGTTCGCGGTCATGGTCATCTGCTACGATTGGAGCACCTTCAATTCCCCTGACCATAACATGATGCAGGGTCCCCGGAGTATCAAGTCTCGCACCTCGTGGCATAGCGATCTTGTTTTAATTTCACTCACACTTCCCTATGCAATATAACCGTAAAAGAATCAAATCCGTTTAAACTTTCTGACACAAATCAAGACAACTGAATGTTAAAACTGAGCGTTATGAAGATCGTCCCCTATTTTAATAAACCTGAAGACATTGAAATGCTTATGTTTATCTCCCTTGAATAACTTTGCTGTGCATGTCAATGGTCAATGACTCAATACGCTGGCTCAGCTCTTTGACAAGCACTGTCAATTGCGTGTTCTGCTGAAGCAATACCAATAACTGTTCCGACTGCTCGGCAGCAAGCGTCTGGCGCTGTTCACTTGCGACTGCGAGAGCTTCACGATGCTGGGCATCGGCATCAGCGTGCGCCTTGTCACGATCAGCCTGCCGGGTCTGTGCAAGCAAGATCAGCGGCGCGGCATAGGCTGCCTGGAGACTGAATGCCAAATTGAGCAGGATAAAGGGATAGACATCAAACCGGGTAAGCCCGAATACGTTCAGCCCAATCCAGATTGCAACCAACACGGTCTGGGAAACAAGAAAAACCGGCGTTCCAAAAAAACGGGCAAAAGCCTCTGCCTTCAAAGAAAACCAGTCATTGCCGAACACAGGGGCAAGATGACCATGGGGAAGATGAAACCGAAAGTAATTATTTGGCACTTCGGCAGGTGAATGTTGATTCAATGTTTTCGGGTCAGTTGCCATAGGATACTCCTGTCTAAGCAAAACCTGGTTAGTGTTATTCCTGATACTCCCGCCTGAAAAAGAAATCCCTCTCTTTCAACATCAAAAAGAGGGCAAGAAGAAGCAAGAGAGCAGTCTGAATAATTTTACTGTCAGGATGTGTTGAAAATATTTCATTGAAAAATCCTGCCGTAAAATGAAAGACAATCGCAACCAGGATATTTCGACCTGTCTTGTAATATAGCCAGTTCATGATCAAGACATAGGGAATAAGGCTCAATGAAAAATTGTGGTGTGCCTCAATAGGCGTTTTGAACGGTGGCTATGGCAGTAAATGAGCGTTATGATGATCGTCCCCTATTTTAGATCCTGAGTGGGTTTCAGGGAAATCTTCCGCCTAATTCTGAAAACAGCTTTTGGCCAAGAGCACGAATCTTGGCTGGTGTTTGTGGGGTTCCATCGCCTGATTTTGGAAACACAATGGTGATGACATCTTTATCAATTGCCTCGTCGTGAAACTGGCCGCTTCGAATGGTTTCATGTCCTATTGACCGATGCAAAGCAATGGAGCCTTCGCCAAGTTTTTGTTTTGGCCCGTGATCTGCAAATACCGCAAATTCAACTCTGTCCTTGTAAATGATCGCGGCAATATCGCCGAGCTGTATGCCAAACTGCCGATAGAAACCGCTGCCAGGCAAGACAAAAAACGGCACGGAATCTGAATCAACAGCCTTTCCATCCGGCTGACGCAACGATGTGCCCGACTGACCTGTCGCATCCTGTTTCGCCCACCGGGAGCCATCACTGTCCAGGTCAAGCAAGGAGACATAGTAAAGCTGGCCACCGGGAAGCTTGTATATCGTTTTACCTCCCTTTGCAAATGAACGATCAATCTTCGTTGCCTTATTGAGTAAATCGACAATACCGCCAAGGCGCTGTCGGGAAGCTGATGGATAATTGGCACCTGATGCAGTTCCGCTCATTATCAAAAGACCAATTACAACTGCGAGCATCCGCTTGAGCATTTTTTCTCCTGAATGGTGTTACTCTGCCATACCATGCATCTCTCATTGAAGTGAGTGCAGGCCAATCATGTTACCTTCGGTATCCAAAGCAAGGGCGATGAAGCCGTACTCACCGATAGACATCTTTTCGCGGTAGAGCTGACCGCCATGTTGTGTAACCAAAGCCGCCTCGACTGCACAGTCAGCGCAGGTGAAGTAAACCCTCGTACTGTTATTTCCCCCTGATGCAGCACCATCCATTTTAACCAAAGCGCCACCAACTCCCATCCGGTCCATGGCCGTCGGAAAGCTCCACATTTCGAAATTATCCGTGTTCAGCCTCTCAAGCTTGACCTGAAAGACAGATTCATAAAATGCCTTTGCTCGCGACATGTCCTGCACAATAATTTCAAACCAGATGACTGCGTTATGAAGCATGTTGTTCTCCATGAGGGTTCGTGACTGTGTTATGCACGCTAACTCCACCTGACACCTGTCCTATATCTCAATAAAATCAAAACACTTTTCTCCGTGTATGTTCCCGTGAATCAAGGGTTAGCCGTTGCATCAATGGGCTGCATGTCGGCAAGCAATGTTTCAGGGGCAATATCCTGTTCATGTGGCCAAGTGACCGCTCAGAACACTATACCTGCCTGCATTAAATAGCGGATACACGCAGTTCACTGAAGACTCCGTGATTGAGATAGGGTTTGAGATCAAATATCCCTTTTTGCCCGTTGTCGGTTTCGACGTAGAGCTGGTAATCGGGTAGTGGCTTGACACTTTTTACATCCAAATACATTATCACCCCAGAAAGGATTGATTTTCAAGCAACTGTTGCCTCAAAATCGCCATACCAGATAACGGCCTGCGTCAGATGGGGTCGCAGGTTGTCATGAAAAATAAAGTCCGGTACATTTGAGTATAAAAAAACAGCTATACCAGTGAAATCGCGAAATGACCGTCAAGGGTGTATGGTGCAGGAGTCGCGCGCACCATACAGAGTGAAGCAGCTCTACAGCACGCGGTCGAGGACGGCGATGATGCGGGAGGCGGCGGCGCCGTCCCATTTTTCGGGGATTTTTGAGCGGCTGGTGAGGTGCTGGTGCGAGCCGGGGTGGAGGAGTTCGTGAATACTGCTGATGATCTCTTCTTCGTCGCTTCCGACGAGGGCGTTGGTGCCGATTTCGATGGTGGCTGGGCGAGCGGAACTGTCCATCATGGTGAGACAGGGGACGTTCATGACGGTGGATTCCGCCTGCAACTCTTCGGTGTCGGTGAGGAGCAGAAGCGAGTCGCGCAGCAGACCCAAAAGTGCTGCATGATTCGGTGGGTCGATCATTTTGAGGCCTTCCGTTTCGCTGAAGGCGGTAAAGAGGTCGTGCTGGTGCAGAAGGGTGGCAAGCCCTGCTGTGAGGGGCATAAGGAGAGTGGTTTTGCCGGTAATCTCTTGTGCAAGCCGGAGTATCATTTCAAGTGGCTCTTTCGAAGAGAACGGTACCGCAGGGCTGATGAGCAGCAGGGCATATTTTTTTGGCTTGACTCCATGAAGCTCTGCAAGTGCCAGCTTGTTGGCCTCTTCCATGAGCCTGACAAGGCTGTCGATGGCAAGGTTGCCTGAAAAAAAGACCTTTTCGTCGGCTACGCCTTCGTTGATGAGGTTGTATTCGCCGCTGTGTTCGCTTACGAAGTGGAATTCTGCCATGGCGTCTATGACAACGCGGTTGACCTCGTCGGCATCTGTACGCTGGTAGCTCCGCAGTCCTGCATCGGCAGCGGCAACCTTCAAACCAAGTTTTGCCGCCGTGATGGCTGCGCCAAGGGCGACGTTGTCGCTGCCACAGACCATGACAAGGTCGGGTTGTTCGCCAAGCATAATTTTTTCCATGCCTGTCATGGCGGCTGCAAGCTGGCTTACAGGCGAACCTGCGGGAAGGGAGATGGTCTGGAAGGCATCTACCATGCCGAACGATGCTGCAAGGTCGTGGCTGATGGGTTCAGAGCCTTCCGGGGCGGCAAGGATCGCTACGGGCTGGTATGATGCGTTTTTGTTCAATGCGTCGTAAAGGGGTGCAAGCAAAAGTGAGCCGGGCCTGCCGCCAGCGGCCAATAGTATTTTTTTCACAGTAAAAACAAAGCTTTGTTACATTAGGGTAAAGCAATTTCCGGGACGCCTCTCTATTTCAATACCTATCATTTTCGGCAATGCGAAGATTTTTTTCAGTGACGTTACTCTCTCTCTGTCTGGTGATGATTCAGGCAGTCACGCTCCCGGTTCTGAACCATTATACAGTTCAAGCAGAAAAAAAGAAAATTATTCTCCAGCATGCCGATACCATCGAGGGTGGCGAGGCTGCTGCAGGGCCTTACCGTTCAGTCATTGGCAATGTGGTCTTCCTGGATGGCAATATGACCCTCAAGTGTGATCGCGCAACTGAGTACGAGCGGGAGAACAAAATCGTGCTGCAGGGAAATGTTTTTATTGCCGACAATACGTTTGATATTTATGGTGAAAGCGGTCTCTACTTTCCTGAGAAAGAGATCGGTGAGCTCGGCGGAAAGGTCAAGGGGCGGATGCTGAACAACTCTTTTGCTTCGAAGGCGGAGAGGGCGGTGGTGAACAAGTCGACCAGCCAGATCTTTCTCTATGGGGAGGCCATTGCCTGGCATGAGCAGAAGCAGGTGAGCGGCGATACCATTATGCTGCATCTCAGGGAGGGCGGAAAAAAAGGACAAAAGAGGAGCATCGATGAAATGCAGGTCGATGGCAATGCTTTTTTTGCGGCTCAGGATACCCTTTCGCTCACTCCCGTGGTCTATGACCAGCTCGGTGGGAAAAAAATGGTGATCCGGCTCAATGAGATGTCGAAAATAACCGGCATAACAGTGACTGGACAGGCCGAGAGTCTCTATCATCTCTATGACGAAAAGCGGAAACCGTCCGGCATCAACTATTCGAGCGGCAATATGATCCGGATGTCGTTCCGCGAAGGTTCCATGACGAAGGTTGCCGTAACGGGTAATGTCGAGGGAAAGCAGTTCCCTGAGAGGTTCCGGGGAAAAAAGGAAATCAATCTTTCGAAGTTTGCATGGAGGGAAGAGGAGAATCCGTTCAGAAAAGAGAAAAACCTTCCTTGACTGAAGGAAGGTTTCTTCGAAATCGTCACCCGTTTAACCGCATTCAAACTCTCTTGAGCAGTTGCGCTGGAGATGGTTCTCTATTTGGCCAAGGGACAACCGCCGGTCGAGCAGGAGCCGGTTGAACAGGGGCTTGGAGCCGCAGGGGCCGGAGCTGGTTTGCCACTGCCGTAGTCTGTTTTGTAAAAACCTGAGCCTTTCAGCACAAATCCACCTTCGGAGCTGATAACTCGTTCGAATGTCTCTTTTTCACATTTCGGGCATGTGGTCAATGAGTTATCGGTCATTTTCTGTACTATTTCAAGTTCATTCCCGCAATTCTTGCAACGATACTGGTAGGTCGGCATATATAGTTCCTCCTTGATTAATCTCTTTCTGACTGTTATTGTATTTCGTCATACATTGTTTGCAAAGTCTGTGTGCCTCTTGCTGGCAAGGCTATCGTATATAGGTATATTTCCAAAAATAAAAAAGCTTGTGCCGTGATCGTCAAAACCCGGGCAGTAATATTACGAGAGACAAAGTACCGCGATCAGTCGCGGATTTGCCTGCTCTACACCCGCGATTTCGGCAAAATCTCGGTTATCATCAAAGGTGTACGCAACCCGAAAAACAAGATGTCGGGGTTGTTCAGCGCTGGAAACGTGGTTGATCTTGTGCTCTATAAAAAAAACAACCGGGATATTCAGCTCGTCAGTGATGGAAACCTTGTTTCAAGCCCAATGGTTCCCGCTCCGGAGATGGAGCGATTCGCCGTTCTTTACCGGATTATCGATCTGTTCCGCCAAACCATGGAGGGGGAAGAGAAAAACCTGCCGCTTTTCACGCTGCTGGCAGGAACCCTTGAGCAACTCTACCGCAGCGATGTCAATTTCCGGCTGCTTTATGCATGGTTTCTGTTGAGGTTTGTTTCGGTGCTTGGATTTCAGCCTTCGCTGCAGAGGTGCGTCTTCAGCGGTGAGGATCTCAGTGAGGCGGTGAGACGCCTGAAGCTTACAGAGCTTTATTTTGTGATGAATCCTGGCGGTCTGGCACTGCCTGCTGCGACAGGAGAGCATAGTGAAAAAAAACAGCTTCTTGCGTTGCCTCAGGCAAGACTGTTACGCACCCTTGCCTCGATGCACCTGCCTGAGGGTGACTCCATCATGGCTGATCCCGCCGACATCGAAAGAGTCTGCGCCCTGCTTGAAGAGTATTGTTTGTTGCACCTGCAACATACCCGGTCGCGCAAAAACCTCGCCATCGTTTCACAAATCCTCATGAAATAGCCTTTTCGGCTGTTTTTGGGGTTTTATATCTTGCTGAGTATTTCTATCTTGACCAGACATTTTATTACTCTTATAACGTCTTGTTCAATCAAAACAGAATTGTCCGACATGCCTCAACTAACCAGATCAATTGAACTCTTTGAAAAAGCAAAGAAGTTTATTCCCGGCGGTGTAAACTCTCCGGTACGGGCATTCAAATCCGTTGGCGGAACTCCAATCTACATGGCCAAAGGGTCGGGAGCATACCTGACCGACGTTGATGGCAACACCTATCTTGACTATGTCGGCTCCTGGGGACCGTTCATTCTTGGCAGCATGCACCCAAGAATAACAGCAGCACTTGAGTATACCCTGAAAAATATCGGCACCAGCTTCGGTACGCCGATCGAGATGGAGATTGAGATTGCCGAACTGCTCTGCAAAATCGTCCCTTCGCTTGAAATGGTGCGTATGGTCAACAGCGGCACTGAAGCAACCATGTCGGCTGTTCGTCTTGCACGTGGCTACACCGGACGCGATAAAATCATCAAATTTGAAGGCTGCTACCACGGCCACGGCGACAGCTTCCTCATCAAGGCAGGCTCAGGCGCTCTCACACTTGGCGCTCCCGACAGCCCCGGTGTGACCAAAGGCACCGCTATGGATACTCTGAACGCGACCTACAACGATATCGATTCAGTCAAACTGCTGGTCAGCGAAAACAAGGGAAACATTGCCGCTATCATCATCGAACCGGTCGCAGGCAATACCGGCGTTATTCCGGCCAAACCGGGCTTCCTTGCTGCACTTCGTGAGCTTTGTACGCAGGAAGGCATTGTACTGATTTTCGACGAGGTGATGTGCGGATTCCGCGTGGCACTCGGCGGTGCACAGAGCCTTTACGGCGTCACACCTGACCTGACCACGATGGGCAAAATCATCGGCGGTGGTCTTCCGGTTGGTGCATTCGGCGGCAAACGCGAGATCATGGAACGGGTTGCGCCTCTCGGCGATGTCTACCAGGCAGGCACCCTTTCAGGAAACCCGCTGGCTCTGACTGCAGGTCTTGAAACCCTGAAAATTCTTATTGAAGAGAACCCCTATCCTGAACTCGAAAGAAAAGCGGCAATCATTGAAGCAGGTTTCAGCGACAACCTGAAAAAACTCGGTCTGAACTATGTGCAGAACCGTGTCGGCTCCATGTCCTGCCTTTTCTTTACCGAAACACCGGTCGTCAGCTACGCAAGTGCCGTCACAGCCAATGTCAAAAAGCATGGCAAGTACTTCCACTCCCTGCTCGACCAGGGTATCTACACCGCACCCTCACAGTTCGAGGCGATGTTCATCAGCTCCATGCACACCGATGAGGATCTGGAAAAGACCATCAAGGCAAACTATAACGCTCTTGTTGTCTCTGAACAATAATGTCCGGTAGAACAATAAAAAAAGGGGAGCTTCACGGCTTCCCTTTTTTTTGAGCAAAAAAACTTACTCGATGATCCCCGTGCGCACCTGCTCCCTGGTTATCATCACCCGACATGCTGAATCCTTTACAAGAATCTCGAGGATCGGAATAAAAGCGTCAATCTTGGCCGGAGAGTCAACAAGTTCGACGACCATCGGAAGATTGAGACCAAACTCGATCACTTTCGCCGTATGAATGTGCATTTCATGCCCGTAGGAGAGTACCCCTTTAAGGGCCGTAGCGCCTGCCATGCCCTGCAGAAGGGCTTCACGAACGATCTCTTCATAGAGAGGGTGGTGACCGAACCGGACCTGTTCACCAACAAAGATCCGCAGCAGTTCTGAATTCTGTAGTTCCATAATGAATCATGTCCAAAGTTTTGCGAAAAACATTCCTGTGTAAAGGGCAACCAGCCCACCGATAACTGAACCGGCAAGATAGAGGCTGGCATAAAAAAACTGGGCGTCTTTGATGAGCATGGCATGCTCGTACATGTAGGCAGAAAAAGTGGTAAATCCCCCGCAGAAGCCCGTCACAAGAAAAAGCCTTGTTTCAGGGGAGACAAGCGTGCTGGATACCGCCAGCTCGCCAAGAAAACCGATAAGAAAACTGCCGAGAAGGTTAACGGTAAAGGTTGCATAAGGAAAGCCCATTGCAACCGGGGAGAAGAGAATCGTCACCGCATAACGTGCAACGGAACCGAGAAAGCCTCCCGTACCGACAAGCAAAAGAGCACCGGCATGTTTCAATGGCCTGCCCTCCCTGAATACGCTTCGAGGAAACAGATCATTTTAACGGTTATCATCGCCCGTCTGACGCCCCTCGATACGCTTGTGCGCGCAGCACATTTCATCGAGAATGCCGAGCAGTGTATTGAAAATGCCAAGGGAAATTATGGTCGGCGCCCATAATCCGATAAAGATGGCAATCAGTTCGTGATTGACCCCTCGACCGAAAATAAAGACATAGATGGACAGCAGTATCGAAAGCGCTGCTCCGATAAAATAATAAAGCGGCTTCATTTCGTGAGTTTGATTAAGTGAGCCTGACTTTTAAAATGTAATAATAATAAACCGATGAAAAAACCCGCCCGTCGCCACCTTGAACTGAAATGAGTGACACTCTTCCTACTCAATGTCGATATGCACCTCATTGCGACGCAAAAACGGAATGGTCCATGGAGGATCATAACTTGCCGCCCTCGGCTGTGAATGTACCCGGTACCCTTTTTTCTCCAGCCACGTCGTCAGCTTCACGCCGTACTCCCGAAGATTGCTTTCGGAATGCAGTCCCGAATAGCGAATCACACCAACCTTCCTGGCAGGAACAGAACGAAGCTTCACCGCCGCATCAAGCGGCTCAGGCAGAGTTTCAAGCGTCGAGCCTTCAGGCATCACAAATGCCATCACCCAGCCACTGCCTTTCTTTTCCTGAATCACCGGAGCGGTCATCGAAAGCTTCTCGCTGGCGGCCTCCTGCAAGACCGGGGCGGTCATGGAGAGTTTCTCTTTTGAGCGGTTCTTGCCGAAAATATAACCCGCCAGCCGACTGAAGGCAGTTCCGCTTGTCTGACCATATCCACCTTCCACCACTGTTTCCGCAACAATCATCTCTCCGTATTGCCTCACCTCAAGATCTCCTTCCTGTGCAACCACCTTATAACGTGGCTCGGCTGCAGTTCGCTTTCCCAATACGGAACATCCTGCAAGCATAAGGCTTGTCATCAGTAACAGCGACAATGAACCCATAGTATCTCCTTTTCCGGTCTAACCTTTATATAAACTCTTCTATAAGATGAACAACTGTCGCGGCGAAAAGGTTTGGCAAAAGAATCGACTGGTAAACTTTGCATGAAAATCCTGTGAAACACTCTGCTGGATATGCGCTATCTTTATAAAAAGAAAAAATCAGAATGAGAAGGAAGGTTCACCCGGCTGCAAGCCACAGAAGGAAGATATTATGAGCTTGAGGCTGAAAAAGAGGGTGCTTGCCATCGACTATGGAACAAAGCGCATCGGACTGGCACAGAGCGATCCACTCGGGCTTTTTGCCCAGCCAGTAGGTACCTTTGATAGTGAGAGACTTTTCAAGACTCTCAGAGAAATGGTTGCGCAGGGTGACATTGAAAAAATCATTGTCGGCTACCCGCTGAGCAATACCGGCGAGCAGAACACCATGACCGGATTGGTTGACCGCTTTATCGATTCACTGCGTGAAACCTTTCCCCAAATTCTCATTGAGACCCTCAATGAGTACCATTCGTCAAGAGATGCCCGCCAGCTTCTGATTGCTTCGGGAACCTCAAAAAAGAAACGCGCCGAGAAAGGCCGGCTCGACAGTGCAGCAGCCTGTCTGCTGCTCAGCGAGTACCTTGAATCACTCAGCGGCAAGTCGTAGAATATTGCTGATCAGAAAAGGATGCTGGTTCAGGGAGTTTTTCCTTTAGCTTTTCGGAACTCCTTCTTTATCTTCTGGTTCAGGTTCATTTTTATGGTAATTTTTTTCAACACCCTCGCACAACCCTTTTTCAGCCATTATTTTTCATGAGTAGCTCAACTATGCTTGACGTTTTCAAAACTACCGGAGCCCTGCTTGATGGTCATTTCAAACTGACCTCTGGCAGGCACAGCAATACCTACTTTCAGTGCGCAAAGGTGCTGCAACATCCAGAGCATCTGACCTCAGTCTGCCAGAAAATTGCCAGCCATTTCTCCGGCAAGGGAGTCGATACGGTCATCTCTCCGGCTATTGGCGGAATCGTGGTGGGTACCGAGGTAGGTCGCCAGCTCGGCGTAAAAACAATTTTTGCCGAACGCAAGGATGGGGTCATGACCATTCGACGGGGGTTCAGTCTTGAACCCGATGAAAAAGTGCTGGTGATCGAGGATGTCATCACCACCGGCGGCTCGGTTGCCGAGGTAATTGAACTCCTGAAACGTTCAGGAGCAACAGTTGTCGGTGTCGGCTCGGTGGTTGACCGCAGCAACGGACGCGTCAGGCTTGCCGATGACCAGTTTTCTGTGCTCTCGATGGAGGTGATAAGCTTCATGCCGGAAGAGTGCCCTCTCTGCAGGGAATGCGTGCCGATAGATGCTCCCGGAAGCCGGGCAAACAAGCAAAGCTGAGTGCATGAATGAGCAGCAGCCAATCAGAAGCATCTCATTTATCGGCCTTGGCCTGATAGGGATGTCGCTTATGCGGGCAATAAAGCACTCCCAGCTTGCAAGAGAGAGCAATATAATTTTTCAGGGATTCGACCCTAACTTTACCGACAGTGACCGAAGATGCGCTGAAGAGCTTGGGCTTGACCGCTTTATCGGCGACAACACAATCCTCTACAGCGCAGACCTGATTATCCTTGCAGCCCCTGTGGAGGTCAATATCGCCCTGCTCGAAAAGATAAAGCAGCTTGCGCCCTCCTCGACACTGGTCAGTGATGTATCAAGCACCAAGTCGCTCATCGCCCGAAAAGCACGGGAACTTGACCTGCCTTTTATCGGCATGCATCCAATGGCCGGCAAGGAGCAACAGGGCTATCGTGAAAGCAGTGAGGAACTGCTAAAGGGAAGAAGAGTAATCCTTTGTGACGATAAAGGAGTACTGGAAAGCCCAAAAGGCGCTTTTCTCATAAAGCTGCTTGAATCGGCGGGCTGCACAACACTCTCAATGGACGCCGATGAGCACGACCGTGTCATAGCAAAAATCAGCCATCTTCCCCAGTTGCTTTCGACGCTTCTGATGACCCATTGCGGGGAGTCGATCAACAAATCAGGACCTGGATTTGCTACCCTTGCAAGACTGGCAGGAAGTTCGTGGCAGATATGGCGGGATATCATCGCAACAAACAGCGACAATATTGCCGATGAACTTGAGAACTTTTCCAAAGAGCTTGCATCTCTCTCCCTGGAGGTGCGACAACGAAACCTCGAACAACTTGAATCGCAATTCAGTGAAGCTAATCGACTTTACAAAACCCTTAAAGAGATGAACCGACAATGAAATTTGCGATAGTTGTCAATGTTTCAAGGCAAAGTGCACTTGATCTTGCCCGCAAGCTTGCCGGGTGGTTAAACGAGCGGGGCGTAGAGTATATTTTTGAAACCCGATCTGCAGAACAACTGCATGTTGACAAATCAGCGCCGATAGAGGAACTCAAAAATTCCTGTGATGCATTCATCTCTCTTGGAGGGGACGGCACCCTGCTCTTTACCTCTCATTACTCCGAAACGAAACCAATTATCGGCATCAATGTCGGCTACCTGGGTTTTTTGACTGAATTTACCCAGGCAGAGATGTTCCTGGCTATCGAACAAGTGCTCAACGGCAGCTACACCATTCATGACCGTACGCAACTGGAAGCGTCATTGCTCATCGGCAACGAAACAAAGCGGTTCAGGGCTCTGAACGATGTGGTCATTGAAAAAGGGGCCTATCCTCGCATTCCTACCTTTGTCATAAAACTGGACGGTGAACTGCTCAGTTCCTACCGGGCTGATGGTATCATCATTGCCACATCGACCGGATCAACCGCATACTCCATGTCAGCCGGTGGCCCGATCATCGCACCGAAATCGAGCGTCTTTGTTATCACACCGATATGCCCGCACATGCTGACCGTCCGACCCATAGTTATCAGTGACGAAAAAACTATTGAAGTATCGGTGGTCGATGCGCCGGACGGAGAGTTTCCGCTCAACTGCGATGGCTATGTAAGAACAATGCTTGCTCCCAGGGAAGTTGTCACCGTCAAAAAATCAGCCGAAGGAGTCAATCTTGTCGCCAATGAAAAACGGAACTACTGTGAGATCCTGCGCACTAAACTGCTCTGGGGACGCGAACATAATTTTGGCCAGCAAGCCGATTGATCCTGCCAGAACAGACCGGATAACTACATCTTCATGAGTAACAGCATCAGCTCCTCTGCACTCCATCATCTGCTCAGTATTTCTGCCTCTACTCCGCTGAGCATTGAGGCAATGTGCAGTCAACTCAAACCGGTCATCTATCCGGCACCCGCTCTTTCGGCTCGTCTTGAACAGTTTTGCCGCGCCCTGGTCACCGCCATGCACTCCCTTGGCATCGCTGTACAGTCAGCGGAGGAGGCATCGGGCAGTGACGGACGATTTGCACCAGGGAGGGTTATTTTTGCGCCCGGTTATTTTCCTGACAACCTGCTTGCCATCAACCGGGTCTCGACACTCTACAACAACATCATTGTAGGCATTTACGACGAGCCAGCGCCTCTTTCGACAGATTCCCTGCCTCAGGAGCGTCTTGACGCCATTGTCGGCAGACTCGCCCGCGACATGGTTCATATCCTTATTTTTGTAACTGCCCAAAGATGGACTATCTGTACCATGAATGGTGGAGTAGTTACCTTCAATACTCCTTATCCCTCCAGGGAGGATATCCGGTGCACGCTGGTACCAAAACTGACTGCACAGGTTGTTCCTCCAAGAGCTGAAGAGCTTGACATACACGAAGGGGAGCTCCAAACCGATAGTTTAGAGTTTGAAGCGATTGCCAGTGATTTTATGCAATGCAGTGCACTGTGGAGCCGCAATTGCTGCCTCTTGACACATACCTCCACGGAAGGACTTGAGTACCGCAGTGACTTTTACAAAAGGATTGTCGCCCGCTATCTCGATCAGCGAAGCGGCATGAGCTACGGATTTTTTGCCCACCAGTTGCCTGTTGAGGTTCAGCCTGCACTTCTTTCAGGCGAAGCTGGCCCGGAGGAAGAGAAAAGGATATTGAGTGGAGAGATGACAGAAATACGGGTTCAGGAGAGGTTGTTTCTGGTTCCCGTGCCAGAGGTGAGGGTCATTACGACCAGATCGGGGTGCCGGAAAAATAATCTCGATCCAAAGAAAGATCTTGTCGAAATCGGACTCATCCAGAAAAATGGCTATGGAAGGCCCTATCTCAAGACCCCTGCAGAAGGCAGCACGAGCAATGTCGCCAAGCCATCCTTCGATACCCTGACCATTCTGGCTCATGCACTGGGCAATGCCTTGACAGCAAGTATACTGAAAAGAGTCAAACCGGAATCACTCTTCCCCGAACATCTGGCCCGGTTCGGAGCCTCCATGACTCACTGGCATGATTATCCACACGCTGAGCAGCTTCCTGCCGGGTACCATCTGCATGGAGAGCAGAATCCCCCTGTCTCCTGTTCAACACCGCAATCGGCAGCATACAGTCTGCTCGGAAAAATCGCGGCGCTGGAAAAATCACTCGAAATGAGTGAGGAGTATCGGGGTGACGTACATATCGAACCCAACCACGGCACCAACATTGTCGGTATTCTTTCGCTTGCCGAGACAGCAAAACTTCTGAACCCGGAACTGTCGGAGTTTGTTCTGCAACAGCGGTAAAATCCGGTCACACCGGGGGGGGGAAATCAATCCTCCCGGATCTCCTCCTCTGCGTCCGCACACTCTAAATAGGGCCATTTACCCTGATGAGAGAGAATCATCTCGACAACCTCTCTCACACACCCATTCCCGCCTTCATAGCCTGCGATATAGCCCACGCGGTTCCGGAGATAATCGGCTCCGTCAATAGGAGTTACAGGCAAACCGGCTTTTTCGAGCACGGCAATGTCGCCGATATCGTCACCGATGTAGGCACACTCATCATCGCTCAGATCATGAAGCTGACGAAAAGCCTCATAGGCGTCGAGCAAATTGAGTGATCCGAGGTAAATATTCTGCACGCCAAGCTCTTCAAGCAAGGGACGATAACCTTCCGCACGCCTTGCCGACACAACGGCGATATGGAGTCCCTGTTTGATGGCCTCCCGAATGGCTACGGCATCCCTGACTGAAAGTGAACAGAGTTCTCCGCCACTGCTGTCAAAGGTAATCCTGCCGCCATTGAGCACACCGTCTACCGGAAATATAAGCGCCCGGACAACTTTCATTGCCTGTTCTATCCTCGATGTTGGATCGGCCTGTGAAGGCTGCATCCCGAAATATTGAAAACCAGCCAAGAGCGTATGATGTTTTAGAGTGAATGAAGAGAGTGCACACATCGGTAAAGATGGAGCAGTTGTTTGACAATTTTTTCAAAATCACCCAGCCGTACCTGTGTGGCCGCATCCGAGAGCGCTTTTGAGGGATCGGGATGAATCTCGAAAAAGAGACCGTCCACACCGGCAGCAACAGCGGCTCTTGCAAGAGGCATCACGAACTGGCGCTCTCCTCCGGAAACACCATGACCTGCCCCAGGAAGCTGGAGGCTGTGCGTTGCGTCGTAAAGAACCGGATATCCTGATTCAGCCATTTTGGCCAGGCTCCTGAAATCGACAACAAGATTGTGATAACCAAAACTTGTGCCCCTTTCAGTCAGCATGATCCGGTTGTTGCCCGTCCCGGCCACTTTGGCAGCAGCAAGCGCCATATCCTCCGGAGCCATAAACTGCCCTTTCTTGATGTTGACCGCCAGGCCACTCTCTCCGGCAGCAACCAGAAGCTCTGTCTGACGGCAAAGAAAAGCCGGTATCTGCAGCACATCAACATAAGGTGTGGCAAGAGTGACCTCCTTTGTTTCATGAACATCGGTAATCACGGCCATATTGTATGTCTGGCGGATTTCTGCAAGCACTTCGAGCGCTTCGATATCTCCGATTCCGGTAAAAGAGGAGGCGGAAGTGCGGTTGGCTTTGCGGTATGAGCCCTTGAAAATAAAACGAACACCCTCATTGCGGCTTATCCGCTGAAGCTCTTCAGCCGTTTCAATAGCCATGGCCCGGCTTTCAATGACACAGGGACCGGCAATAAAAAGCGGAGAGCTCTCATCAGGAAGCGATATTGAACCAATCGAGAACTTTTGCACCTTGTTATCCGTTACATTTTTATAGGTTAAACAGAGAAGCTGCGTTATGAGTCTCAATGTTTTAAGCTTTAAATTTACAACAATATTTACTATTCACACTCCGTAATCAAACGTGAAAAAAGTATGAGTACCGCTGACACAAAACAACGGTTGGAAGAGATAGAAAAACAGCTCGCAAACCTGGCGGAAGAGCAGACTCTCATAAAGGCGAAATGGGATGGTGAGAAAGAGCTGATCCAGTCGTCACGCAAGCTTAAATCGCAACTTGAGGATCTCCGGGTGCAGGCTGAAGAGTTTGAACGCCAGGGGGATTACGGCAAGGTTGCTGAGATACGGTATGGAAAAACCGTCCAGATAGAACGAGAGATAGAAGAAAACCGCCAGAAAATCGAAGCAAAAAAAGCTTCGGGCGACCTGATCATGAAAGAGGAGATCGATGCGGAGGATATCGCCGATATTGTCTCGAAATGGACTGGTATTCCCGTAAGCAAGATGTTACAGTCACAACGCCAGAAGCTCCTGCTGATCGAAGAGGAGTTACATAAACGGGTTATCGGGCAGGAAGAAGCGGTCAGCGCCGTCAGTGAAGCGGTCAAGCGCTCACGGGCAGGCATGGGCGACGAAAAAAAACCTATCGGTTCCTTTATTTTTCTTGGACCAACCGGTGTTGGCAAAACAGAACTGGCCCGTACACTTGCCGACTATCTTTTTGATGACGATGATGCCATGATTCGCATCGATATGAGTGAATACATGGAATCACACACCGTCAGCCGACTGGTCGGTGCACCTCCGGGCTATGTAGGCTATGAGGAAGGAGGACAACTCACTGAAGCTGTGCGACGCAAACCGTTTTCGGTTGTGTTGCTTGACGAAATAGAAAAAGCGCACCCGGATGTCTTCAATATCCTGCTGCAGATTCTTGATGACGGACGGCTCACCGACAGCAAGGGGCGGACGGTGAACTTCAAGAACACCATCATCATCATGACCAGCAACATCGGGGCCCAGCTTATCCAGTCAGAGATGGAAAAATTGGATGGAACAAGCCGGGATATGGTACTTTCCGGCCTGCAGGAGAAACTTTTCCAGTTACTGAAACAACAGGTACGTCCTGAGTTTCTCAACCGAATTGACGAGGTCATTCTCTTTACACCGCTCACACGCGAAGACCTCAAAAAAATTGTGCTGATACAGTTCGAGCGTATCAGGGAGATGGCTATGCGTCAGCGCATCAACCTCACGATTTCCGATGCTGGCATTGAGTGGCTCTCCAATGCAGGATTCGATCCCGCATTCGGTGCCCGGCCTCTCAAACGGGTGATGCAGCGCAAGATAACCAACAGGGTTTCAGCCCTCATCCTTTCTGGAGAGGTAGAGGAAGGTGACAATGTTTCTGTCGATATGGCAGGTGGCGAACTGACTGTATCAAAGAGTGCCGCATGAGCTCTCCTCTCTTAAGGTGCAGCCTCAGGCAGATAGTTAAACAATTGCTGAGTGCATCGCTCTTGATTTTTGTCTGTCTGTTTGCTTTGCCGGTTTACGCCGCCCGGCAAGCAGACAGCCTGAGGATTGAAATAGGCCAGATGCTCATGATTGGCTTCCGGGGGTTCAGTATTGCCGAAGCTCCGGAGATAGCCGCTGATATAACAGAACGGCAAATCGGCGGGGTGGTGCTCTTTGACTACGACGTTCCCTCCCGCTCTGCATCGAGAAACATCAGCAGCCCGGAACAGCTTTCCCGGCTGACGCTTGAGCTGCAGAAAATGTCACAAATTCCTCTCTTTATCGCCATTGACCAGGAAGGAGGAAAGGTAAGCCGTCTCAAACCATCCAGGGGATTCCCCTCAAGTGTTACGGCACAGCATCTTGGCAAAATTGACCATCCTGACACTACCAGAGCTGCTGCAACACAGACAGCACGAACACTGAAAGCAATGCATATCGGAATGAATCTTGCTCCGGTGGCCGATCTTGACACCAATCCTGACAATCCTGTGATTGGCAAGCATGGAAGAAGCTTTTCTTCCGACCCTGAGATTGTCACCCGCAATATTAAGCTGACCCTCAAAGCCTTTCATGAAGAGGGAATAATCTCCACGCTGAAACATTTCCCCGGACACGGGAGTTCGTCCACCGACACTCACCATGATTTTACCGACATAACGGAAAGCTGGTCGGAAAAAGAGCTGGAACCTTACCAAACCCTTGTTTCTTCAGGATACCGTGATGCCATAATGACCGCGCATGTGTTTAATGCCAAACTCGACCCTCTCCACCCTGCAACACTCTCAAAGGCAACCCTTGACGAGCTGCTTCGCAGAAAACTGGGCTTTCAGGGGGTAATCGTGAGCGACGACATGCAGATGAAGGCCATTACGGATCATTACGGTCTTGAAACCGCGATTCTCCTTGCCATTGAGGCTGGCGTCGATATACTTCTTTTTGGAAACAACACCTCTTACGACCCCGCCATTGCCTCAAAGGCAACGGAGATTATCCATTCTCTCGTGGAGAGAAAAATCATAACAGAGGAACGCATTGAGCGCTCCTATCGAAGAATCATGGAACTCAAGAGTCGTTACCTTCCGATACCCTGTGCTGAACCTCCTGCTCTGTCATTGAGAGGGCTGAAGCATCAGTGGTAATGGAATGGCGCTTTTTGAAAAGCAGATGATATTGCTTATATAGAGAAACAGATCCTTCTGCTCTGCATAAACTGAGGCCCTCCATAAGGGAATGGAAAACATCCCGAATTTATGTTGCCCACTTTTGAAGATTGTTTGGCAGACAATTCAATAGCCACTATGTTCTCTCACAAGGGAAACCTTTTCGATCACTCATGAAAACCATCTACATTGTCCGTCACGCCAAATCAGGCTGGGAAAACGCACAAACGGAAGATTTTGACCGGACACTGAATGAGAAGGGCATGAAAGCAGCTCCATTCATGGCAGCCTTGCTCAAGGAGAAAGATGTGCATCCTGATCTTGTTTTTTCGAGCCCCGCAAACAGGGCGATAACTACAGCAGAGCTGTTTTGTGACATCCTTGGATACCCGAAAGAGAAGATCCGCCAGCAGATCGAAATCTATGAGGGAATCAGCGGTCATCTGCTGAACATCGTCCAGCAGATCCCCGACAATTGCAAAACGGTGATGATCTTCGGCCACAACCCGACGCTGACTGATTTTTCAAACCAGCTTACAGGCGACCATTTCGACAATCTGGTGCCGGGCGGTGTGGTTCGTATCGATATGAATATTACATTCTGGAAAGATGCCGCCCCTGGAACGGGGAAAACAGTCTGGTACGAATTTCCCCAAAAAAACCAGTAAGCGGGCTTAATCCCGCTCCGGCTTCAGCTCCCGGGTCATAAGCTCCAATGTCGCCTGCTGGACAGCTTTTCCTTCGAAAAGCATCTTGTAGACCGCCTGCGTGATAGGCATCTCAACACCAAGAGAACGGCTGAGTTCATAAACTGCCCTGGAGGTCAGAACACCTTCGGCTATCATGTTCATCTCGCTGACAACATCATCGAGTGAACGCCCCTTTCCGATCTCTTCGCCAACATAACGGTTTCTGCTGTGACGACTCAAACAGGTAACGACAAGGTCACCAATCCCGGAAAGACCTGAAATAGTGACAGCATCACCGCCGAGTTTGGTGCAGAGGCGCGATATTTCAGCAAGGCCCCTGGTAATGATGGCCGCCTTCGCGTTATCTCCGAAACCGATACCATCAGAAATCCCTGCGGCAATAGCGATGATATTCTTGACAGAACCGGCGATTTCAACCCCGATGATATCGGTATTGACATAGACCCGGAACATATTGGTATGAAAAATCTCCTGGACTTTTTGAGCGGTAGCCAGCGAAGTGGAAGAGGCGACAACCGTGGTTGGCTGATCTCTGGAAACCTCTTCAGCATGGCTCGGACCATAAAGGGCTGCCACCTGAGAGGAGCGCAGGGAGGGCAGCACTTCGAGCAGCACTTCCGACATGCGCTTTCCTGTTCCAAGCTCTATCCCCTTTGCAACATTGACCAGAATTTTCCCTTCAAGCGCCATATCACCAAAACCGCTGACGGTCTCCCTCAATGCCTGGGAGGGCACGGCAGTGACAATCATCTCTGAGAGCGAGACAGTATCCTGCAGATTAGCGGAAACCTGAAGGGTTTCAGGAAACTGCACTCCCTTGAGATAGCGAGAGTTGTGGCGATCAGCCTGAAGCTGCTCAGCAAACTGCGGGCGATGAGCCCACAGTCGGACAGGATACCCTTTTTTGGCAAGAAGCACGGCAAGCGTGGTACCCCAGCTTCCGGCACCCAATACGGCAATATTCATCGGTTGGTCAGAATTGTTATGAATGCCGACCGAACGTCACACGATTTTCAGTACCGGAAAGAAGACGACGGATATTGGCCCGGTGAGTGTAAAGAATTGCAAGAGCAACAATAAGCCCGAAAATCATGAGGTGATAATCAAGGCTGTCATGAAAAGAAACGGGTGAACCGAAAAGCTTGATATAGTAGTCGAGACCACTGCCAAGCTCGAAAATGTACTTGCGGATGGCAATAATGAGAGGAAAAGCAATTGCCGCAAGCATGGAAGCTACAGAGACATGACGGGAAAGATAGACCGTAAGAAGAAAAATTCCTACAACCATCAGCATGCTTACCGGGGCAATCCCGATCAGCATTCCAGCGGCAGTACTGACTCCCTTGCCTCCCTTGAAGCCGGCAAAAAGGGTAAACACATGACCGATAACCGCGCTCATGCCCGCAAGAAGCCGCAAGGCAACCTCATTAATGTCAGGAAAGGTTCCGACAGGATGATCTTTAAAAAAGGCGACAACAAGAACGGCGGCAACAACCCCCTTGAAAATATCAAAAAGTGTTACAGCAAGGCCCGCTTTCCAGCCAAGTACCCTGAACGCGTTGGTACCTCCGGCATTGCCACTGCCAAATTTCCGGATATCAATCCCTTTGAGCATCTTTCCCGCCATAAGGCTGGTAGGAATGGAGCCGATGATGTAACTCACCACCAAAATGACCAGTAAAGTCAGCATAAACCTTTCTGATTATTGCTTTATTTCACAATTGAAAACCAGGGAATATCAAAGTTTGGATACCTGCCCAATAATGTACGCATTTTCCTGTTGAGATTTCAAGAGAGACATTACTCTCTCCACCGCATTTTTTGCAACAATCATCACAAGTCCCACGCCGAGGTTGAAAGTTCTCTGCATATCCTCTTCGGGTACATGGCCTTCCCTGCGTATGATATCGAAAATCACCGGTTCCGGCCATGAACTCCATTCAACATCGAGTTTCAGGCCATCAGGTACAATGCGCATGGTATTCCCCATCAGACCACCACCGGTAATGTGCGACAGACCCGTGATATCGGGTGAACCAAAAAATGGCTCTATAACAGAAAGATATGAACGATGAACTTTCAGCAGTGCCTCTCCAGCCGTTCCCTCAAGCCCCTCAAAAGTCTGGTGCATCCTGCCATCGAGCACTTTCCTTGCAAGTGAATATCCATTGGTGTGAAGACCGGTCGATGGAAGTCCTATCAGCACATCGCCCGCTTTGATGGCAGAACCATTGATGATTTTTTCATGATCGACCACCCCGACAATAGAACCCGCCAGGTCAAAATCAGCTTCCTGATAAAGTCCCGGCATCTCCGCCGTTTCACCACCTATGAGGGCACAGCCATTTTCCCGGCAGGCAGCAACCATGCCGGTAACAACCGATGCTGCAATCTCCGGCGTCAGCTTGCCACAGGCATAGTAGTCCAGAAAGAAAAGCGGTTTGGCGCCACAGACCAGAATATCGTTGACACAATGATTGACAAGGCATGAGCCGACCGTGTCATAGATTCCAAGCTCAATGGCAATCTTGAGTTTCGTGCCGACACCGTCAATACTGCTTACCAGAACCGGCTTTTTATAAAGGGAGAAATCCGGCTGAAAAAAACCCCCGAACGCACCGATATCAGTGATAACCCCTGAGGTAAAAGTCTTGCGAACCTGGGGTTTGATCATACGGACAAATTCTTCGCCCGCTCCGATATCAACTCCGGCTTTTTTATAATCCATCTCGGTTCCCTCTTCTGTTTATACGTTTAACACCGTTATGACAACTACCTGCTTCCGGCAGGTATCTCAAAAATACCTTCACCTTCCGGATTTGAAAAAAACTCCCTGTGAAGGTTATTAACGGCCGTGACAACGTCAGACTCCTCGACTACAAAACCAACGTTTATCTCCGATGCACCCTGGGAGATCATCCGGAGATTGACATCTTTCAAAGAGCTGAAAATCCTGCCGGCAACTCCACGCGCCATGCGAAGATTATCGCCAACAACGCTCACGGTTGCAACATTATGCTCTATATCAACCTCGCCGAAACTTTTCAGGTCTCGAATCAGCTCCTCACTGAAACTTTTTTCGTCCACGGTGAGAGAGACCGAAACTTCACTGGTAGAGATCATTTCCACCGAAATCGAGTAACGGGCAAATACTCCGAAAAGTTCGTTCATGAAGCCGTGGCGGCCAAACATGCGGTTAGAATGCACGTTGATGATGCACTGACCCTTTTTGACGGCAATGGATTTGACAAGACCGCCATAACTCATGCCTGAAAGTCGCTCCGGATCATTGGTGATGATGGTGCCTTTTGCATCAGGGTGCCAGGAATTGAGCACATAAACCGGAATATTTTTCTGCACTGCCGGAGCGATGGTGTCGGGATGGAGCACCTTTGCACCGAGATAGGCAAGTTCGGCAGCCTCGGAAAAGGTCATCACCCGTATACTTCTTGCTTCGGGCACAAGCCGGGGATCGCAGGTCATGACGCCATCGACATCGGTCCATATCTGGATAGAGGTGTCGTTGAGCCAAGCACCAAGCAGGGCCGCTGAAAAGTCAGAGCCGCCTCTGCCCAGCGTCGTTGTCCGGCCATCTTTTGTCGCACCAATGTAGCCCTGGGTAACGACAGTGGTTCCTGCATCAAGCAACGGCTTGATAATCTGACTGACCCTCTCTTCGCACACTTCGTTGAGCGGACGGGCAAACCCGAAATTGTCGTCGGTAATCATTACCGTACGAATATCAACCCAACGGGTGTCATGTCCCTGCTCCTGCATTGCTGCAGCAAAAACTGTGGTTGAAAAAAGTTCACCAAAAGAGCAGAACATATCCCTTGAGCGTTCAGTCAGCTCACCCACAATCTCAACTCCCTTTATCAGCAGTTCAAGACGAGTGGCAAGCTCCTCAATCCTGACCATAATCTCCTTTTTCAGCAACTCTCCCTTTATCAGCTCTTCAACCAGCAATGCATGATGCTGGCGAACATCTCCGGCAAGGGCCATTGCCCCGTCGAGATCGCTGCGACCTGCTGCATCGGCAATATGCACCAGTTTATTGGTGATACCGCTGCATGCGCTGAGCACTACCAGCGGTGCCGATTTCTGCTGTTCCCTTGCAACAAGAAAAATGGCCTGCTGCATGGCCCGGGCCGTCCCTACGGAGGTCCCGCCGAATTTCATCACCGCCATATCGTCAACCCAATGAGTTTACTTATTGTCTTTATGTATTTAAGCTATTATGTTCCTGTTACAGCAACACATTGTCCCTGCAGTTCCGACAAATTGAATGACGACCCTGATGAGACAAAACGACCGTTTCAGAGAATCAATGCCAGCATGGATCACACCATACCGAAACATTTTGCTTCTCTGCACCATAGCCGCAATACTCTTCAGTATAACCGGCTGCCAGAGCACCCTGACAAGTTCAGGATACAAACAGGATTGCAAATATAGTTTAAAAAAGAGAAAATCGTATATCTCCTGTTCACAGGAAGGAAGCTGGGCCACTGTAACCTGCCCTCTTCCGCTGAAGGTACCGCAGAGATCGCTTGACCGCCTGTTTTCATCCATTGACGACTACCTCGGCACCGCTTACCGAGCTGGAGGAGCAACGCCTGAAGGCTTCGACTGTTCCGGATTTGTATACTACCTGTACAGAAAAAATTTCAGGATGCTTCTGCCGCATACAACAGAAGAACTTGCCACGCTCGGCACAGTAGTTCCGAGAAAACAACTGCAGAGAGGTGACCTTGTTTTTTTCAGTATTGGAGGAAGCCGGATAGACCATGTCGGAATATTTATCGGCAACAACAGCTTTGCCCATGCTGCAAACAGCGGCGTCGTTGTCAACCGCCTCTACGAACGCTACTACGACACACGCTATGCCTGTGCGGCCCGTTTGGTGACACCTGACTGAGCCGACTTTTGCGTCGGGAAATCTGTATATTGCACCAATTCAAACACTCAATCATCAATCTCCCGATCCGTTTTTATGCCTCAAACAAGAAAATCCGATTATATCGAACTGGCCTTTACACTAAGTCCTGCGCTTCATGAACTCTATATTGCTCTGCTGGCAGGAGAGGGGATAGAATATTTTCAGGAAGAGGACAAAAGGCTTCTTGCCTATCTGCCCGAGAAAGAGTGGACAGAAGAGAAAGATCAGGCCATACGCTCACTCCTCTGCGAACGATTTGGAAGCACTCCACCCTTCGAGACAAACCTCATTGCCGACAGAAACTGGAATGCAGAATGGGAAGCCAACCTGCAACCTATCGAAATATCCGACCGACTGCTTATTGTCCAGAAAAACAGTAATATCACACCAAAACCTGGCCAGATCGTCATCGAAATCAACCCGAAAATGTCGTTCGGTACCGGCTATCATGCCACGACACGCCTGATGCTGCGCCAGATGGAACAACTTGACCTTAAAGAGAAAAAAATCATGGATATCGGCACCGGCACAGCCCTCCTTGCCATTGCCGCCCGCAAACTCGGCAATACCAAGCCGATCCTTGCATTTGACAACAACTCCTGGGCTGTGGAAAATGCCCTGGAAAACGTCCTGGAAAACAGTGCCGAAGAGATCACCATCGAACTCCTCGATGCCGAAGAAGATCTTGTCATAAACCTCCGAAAGGGATACGAGCTGATCCTTGCCAACATCAACAAAAACGTCCTTGACCGTATCCTGCCTGTCATCAGGAAATATGCCCCGGAAGCGACAGTATTACTTTCCGGCATCCTTGTCTATGACGAACCCTGGCTGAAAAAGCTGCTGAAAAAGCTCGGCTACGAAATCGCGCAAACCATCTATGAAGATGAATGGCTTTCAAGCCTTGTTCGCCCGCTTGCTCATTAACCGCACAAACAAGAGAAAAAAATATGGAACGGGTTTCATGCATCGACATCGGCACCAATACCGCCCTTCTTCTGATTGCCGACCTTGAGCCTTTCAGCGGCGCCATCCTCCCGCTCTTTCACAAGCAGACCATTGTACGACTTGGAAAAAATGTGGATGCCGCCAAAATCATAGATCTGGCAGCCCGAGAGCGACTCATCGGCTGTATGCGCGATTACCGACAGCTCTGCAGTGAGTATGGTTCCGAAACCATTATAGCCGCAGGAACAAGCGCCCTGAGAGATGCTGAAAACCGCATGGAAGTCATAGGACAAGTCACCAGAGAAACAGGAATTACCATAAGCTGCATTTCAGGGCAGGAAGAGGCTGAACTCACCTTTTTTGGCGCAGTTGCCGGAATGGGCGACATTGCACAACCTTTCACGGTACTCGATATCGGAGGCGGCAGCACAGAAATCTCGATGGGCTCGCTCTGTGAGGTCTCAGAAAGCGTCAGCCTCGATATAGGATCGGTAAGGCTTACCGAACGTTTTTTCACGACACTCCCACCATCTCCAAGCGAACTTGACGCGGCCAAACAATGGATCGACAAGCTCCTCACCTCCAATATTCTGCCTTTTTTTGCCGCAAGAGAGCATGTTTACGGCGTTGCCGGAACCCTAACCAGTATATCGCAGGTCAGCCAGGGGCTTAAACACTTCGATGCCTCGAAAGTGCATAACCATGCCCTCAAATACGAGGAGGTAGAGGCATTCCTCGAAAAGCTCAAAAAAAGTAACCTGGAAGAGATCATCGAACTCGGAATCCCCGATGGAAGAGCTGATGTCATCACCATGGGCACCCTGATTCTGCACCAGTTCATGCGGTTGCTTGGGATAGCGGAAATCCGTGTCAGCGTTCAGGGATTACGTTTCGGGATTGCACAAAAGGAGCTGCTTCGTCTCCAGGAAACAATCTTGTAGCGAAAATAGAGAGGGGACGACCAGCCGCATCCCTGGTAAAAAAGAGAAACTTTCGCTCACTCTCAACCAGCCGGTACTTTTTTCTCAGCTCCTCAGTTGAAAGAGGAAAGTCGCGACGCTGAATACTTGCCCCGACAAGTTCATGGCGCTCAAGAAAGGCCCTGAAACTTTTCGGCTTCCAGGCCACACACTCCACCACACGAAACGTTCTGCCCGCAAAATGCTCGACCTTCCTCTCGGCAGTCAGATAATCAACGCTCTGGTTCACAAACTCAAGGCCAGAATCTGCCGCAAGCCGCGAAGAAAGTTTCGCCTTGATGATGGCCGGATCGGGCTCATAGAGATACTCTTTTACCGCAGGTGCAACAACTCTCTCCACCTCGCCATCCCCGATCACTTCGCTTATTTCCCTCGAACCGGAGCTAAGGCAAACCGCCCTGATAGTCGCAGGTTTGTCGGCAGGACAGCCGCGCTCAAGCAGCAGCAGAATTTCCTTGCACTCACGGTCAACCGACACCACGACAATCTCCTGCAATGAGGCCAAAAGCTTTTTCAAACCGCTGATTTCAAGTGCAGGAGAAGCCTTGATGCAGACCCTCAGGGCTTTCCGAAGAAACAAGTCATGAGAGGCCACAACATCGGGGCTCGCTGCCTCAAGGCCGATGGAACGCCAGCCCTCCTCCCGGCGTGCAGGATCAACATAAATCCAGTCAAAAAAGTCATCCGGCAACGAATCAAGCAATGCAATACTTTCAGCGTTCTCTATCCGGACATTCTCAATCCCGCACCTCTGCAGATTATGCGCCACAACAGCACAGAGCAGCGGATCGCGCTCCGAGTAAACCACCTCCTGAAAAACGCGGGCAAAAAACATCGTATCGATTCCAAGTCCACCACTCAGGTCGATCATCCGCTTGCCACTCATCAAGGTTGCCTTGTAAGCCGCCGTGCGCTCTCCGGAAGCCTGTTCGAGCGCCAGGGGAGTATAGATCAGGTTGTGCTTTGAGAGTTTTGGCAACTTTTTTACCGCCTTCTGACGGCAGGCAAGCTGTTCAGCCATCGCACGGACAGGAAGATCTTTACGACCATGAAACTGCATGGCAAACACCGCCGGGTCATCGGAGTGGTGCTGCGCCAGCAGGGACTGGATATCGGGTTTCTGGAGGGTTTGGAGTTCTTCGATGGTCATGGTTTTTTTGAGAAAGGGACAGAAAGGACAACAGTGACTTCAGGGACGAATACCTTATTTGCGGTTTTCCTTGTCCCGAGACTGCAAACGGGCTTTTGTCATTCGCTCTCGCAGGCCGCCCTCTTCGAGGAACTTTTGTTCGAGGTGGTGAAGCTGGCGCTGAAGGAGATAGCTGCACACCCTGATAAGACCGACAATGACATTGGCACATATTTCAGGATTTTCGTGTTCAATGCCTTTTCGAAAAACTTCGTAATCAGCGCCCGGAGTGCGGTTGATCTGGCGAAGACGCTGTGCGTAAGGGTGCTCTTTTGGCCATTCGCTGTAGCCGTTTATTCTCAGAAAGTCCCGATAATCTTCCAATAGCTCTTCAAGGCTGGCTCTTGCCACGTTGGTGAGCTTGACCTCCATCTCTTTTGATGTGCCCGATGCCATGCTGCCCTCAATGATGTTCTGCTTTCCGGAACGGGCTGCCTGTACCATCTGGTCAACTGTACGGTCACTTTTGCTGAAAAAACGCCTGGTGAAATAAACCGTGGCATCATAGATAATCTCTGCTTTCTGGTAAGTGAGCAGGTTTTTGTAACCGCCGTGGAGAGGTATAAAGCCGGTTGCCATAATTTTTTGAAGAAAGTGACTTTTCAAGAAAAGGACAACAGTGACTTCAGGGACAACAGGGACGAAGAAAAAGGTACTAAAAAATCGACAAAAGTCCACTTCCTGCTGTCCCTGTTATCCCTAATGTCCCTGCTCATTATGTGCTTCCACGAGCTTTCTTCGCAGCACCTTGCCAACTGTTGATTTGGGAAGGACGGCGGTGAATTCGACATGTTTTGGAACTTTGTAGGCGGCCAGATCTTTGCGGCAGTGGTCGCGGAGTTGGTCTACGGTGAGGATGTGGCCTGGTCGCAGTACAACCCATGCCTTGACGGCTTCGCCCTGGTAGGGATCGGGGACTCCGGCTACGCCGACTTCGAGTACTGCCGGGTGGGCGGCTACAACCTCTTCGACATCGCGGGGCCAGACCTGAAAGCCGCCGGGTTTTATGACATCTTTTTTGCGGTCAACAATGAAAAGGTAGCCATCTTCATCGAGGTAGCCGAGGTCGCCGGTGTAGAGCCAGCCTTCACGGAGAACAAGGGCCGTTTCCATCGGGTTCTGCCAGTACTCTTTCATGATCTGGGGGGCCCGCATGATGATCTCGCCTACTTCAAGAGCGGCAAGTGTCTCAAAACCGTTTTCCGACTCCACAATCCGAACTTCTACATCCGGCACGGGAATGCCTACCGATCCGTATTTGTAGGTACCAAGTATCGGGGTAAAGACGGAGGCAAGCGCTGATTCGGTAAGACTGTAGGCGTCAATGATGCGCCCTCCGGTCAGCTCTTCAAAACGTCGTTTGGTTTCAAGCATGAGTGGTGCCGCACCGGAAACACTGAGTTTTACCGATTTGAGAATAGAGTGGTCACGCTTGACTTTTGGATGAGCGATCAGTGCTGTGAAAAGAGTCGGAACTCCGGGCAGTACCGCTGGCTTGAGCTTTTTAATGGTATGAAGCAGATCGTCAAGATCACGGGGGTTGGGCACAAGCGCAAGGGGGTAACGCTCAATCAGGGCTGCCGTCATGATGCCAACCTGTGCATAGACATGAAAGAGGGGCATATTGAGCAGAATGACATCCTTGCCTTTTTCAAGTATGACACTGAACCAGCTCGCGATCTGCATTCCTGTAATGACAAGGCCGTGATGGGTAATGACAACGCATTTCGGGTTGCCGGTGGTGCCTCCTGAAAAGAGAAAGATCGCAGGATCATCATGCAGCACCTTTACAGGCTCTGGGGGTGCCGCTGCATTTGCTGCAAGCAGCTCGCTCATCCAGTGGTCTTCAGGGTGCAACTTTATACGATGACCATCTTTTTTTTCTTTCAGAAGTGTAAACAAGAGCTTTTTGAGCGGCGAGAGGTACTCCTTGATTGAGGTCGCAATCACCCTTTTCAGGCGCGACACGGTCTGAACTGCCTTTATTTTTTCATAGAAGGGGGTCAGCACAATGGCCGTCTCTGCTCCGCATTCATTAAGGGCGTGCTCAAGTTCATTGATGGTGTAGAGAGGGTTCATGGGTACCGCAATTGCTCCGGCTTTCCATATCCCGAACTCGCTGATGATCATCTGGGGGGAATTGGGCATGACCAGGGCTACCCTGTCGCCTTTGCCGATTCCAAGAGAGAGAAGCGCAGCAGCAAGCGCATCGCTTTGTCGATCAAGCTCACCGCAGGAGATTGTGCTGCCCTTGAAGTGCATGGCGGCGTGTTCAGGACGTTCCTTTGCACTCCTGCGCACAACATCGACCAGGGTATGCTCTGGATAGGGATGCAGGGAATGGGGAACCCCCTTGTCGTAATGGCTGATCCAGGGTTTGGCTCTCATGGCGGTTTTAATATTTTGAGCTTGAATTTTATCGGGTAAGGGATAATAGTACATCAAGGAATAGTGCAAACCAAAAATTTACCCGATTGTGTCAACAACTTCACAGACAGCGGCTGTCAATATCCTCAGCTCTTCATCGCGCATTATAAAGGGTGGCATAAGGTAAACCAGCCTGCCAAAAGGACGTACCCAAACTCCCTTGTCAACAAACTGTTTCTGGATCGAAGCCATATCGACCGGACGATGAAGCTCGACAACACCTATTGCGCCCAGCACACGTACATCAGCCACATTGCCTGATGGCGTGCAGGGTTCCAGCCCTTTTCGAAGCCCGGCCTCAAGACGCAGTACCGATGCCTGCCAGTCATAACTTTCGAGCAGTCGAATACTGGCGGATGCCACCGCACAGGCAAGAGGATTGGCCATAAAGGTCGGCCCGTGCATGAAAAGCCCCGGAGTGCCTGAAGATATGGTTTCAGCAACCCTCTCCGTTGTCAGGGTTGCTGCAAGGGTCATGTAACCGCCGGTCAGCGCTTTGCCTACACACATAATATCAGGCACAACACCGGCATGCTCCAGCGCAAACATTTTTCCCGTACGCCCGAAACCGGTCGCTATCTCGTCGAAAATCAGAAGCACATGATGTCGGTCACAAAGCTCCCTGAGTCGGCGGAGGTAGTGAGGAGAGTAAAAGCGCATTCCCCCGGCACCCTGAACAACAGGTTCAATAATCACCGCAGCAATCTCGCTGTGGTGGCGTTCAAGCTTGAGCGAAAGATCGGCAAGATGCTCTTCGGTGCATGGTTCAGAAAAGCGGCAGGCAGGTGCTTCTGCAAAAAAGTGTTCGGGCATGGTTCCTTTGAAGAGAGAGTGCATCCCTGTTTCCGGATCGCAGACCGACATGGCGGCAAAGGTATCACCATGATAGCCTGAACGAACCGTCAGCATCCTGATTTTTCTCTTTTCTCCCAGTGCTGACCAGTACTGAAAGGCCATCTTGATGGCTACTTCAACGGAAACCGAACCCGAGTCGCTGAAAAAAACCTTTTGCAGAGGCTCAGGCGTCAAGGCAATCAACTGTTTGGCAAGTGTTACGGCTGGCTCATGGGTAAGACCTCCAAACATGACATGGCTCATCCGTTGCAGTTGGGTGACAACCGCTTCGTTGAGCAGAGGGTGGTTGTAGCCGTGAATGGCCGCCCACCAGGAGGACATGCCGTCAATGAGCCTGCGTCCGTCTTCCAGCTCCAGAAAAACATCGTAAGCACAACTCACGGGATAAACCGGAAGGGGATTTGTTACCGAAGTATAGGGATGCCAGAGATGGGTACGGTCAAAATCGAGATCGATGGTAGTGAATGGAATGGACATACCTGCAGAAATTATCGCTGTGCGCTTTGAAAAGAAAGATTGTTATAACGAGAGACGAGCAAGAGCATCTGGATCAAGTACTCCCTCCCTCAGCTCTACCAGCGGTGCAGAACATCCCGCCTTGAGAAGGTAATGGCGGATAAACTCACGAGTATCGTCGGTGATGGGTTTGTCGCTCTTCTGAAAACAGTTATAGATAAGGCCCCGCAGAGGAATTCCCCTTTTCAGGCAGGCCTCTATCGAGAGCAGGGTATGGTTGATGCTTCCAAGCCGGGGAGCTGTCACCAGCAGAAGGGGGTATCCTGCATCCCGGACATAGTCGGCAAAAAGCAGATCGGCGGAAAGAGGAACCAGAAGACCGCCAACACCTTCGAGAAGCACCAGGTCGTACCGCTTCTGCAAGGCGAAAGTCGCACGGCGAATATCGAGCATATCAACTGCTGCGCCTTCCATTCGGGCTGCAAGATGAGGTGAGGCAGGATAGCGAAAAACATAAGGGCAGGTGAAGCCTTCACGGTCAACATCCTGAAGCTCAATACCCATAAGACGACGATGTTCGAGAATATCTTCCGCCACACCTTCACAACCAGTCTGGACTATTTTCTGGGTAATAACCTTCTTTCCCTGCAAAATCAGAGCTTTGGCAAGCAGACCGGTCACGAATGTCTTTCCGATACCGGTATCGATACCGGAAATGGCAACAACGGTTCCTTTCATGAGAGTTTCTTTTTCAGACAGCAGTAAACCGGATGATAGGTAAGGTAAACACCTTTTTCAGAGGGAAACAAGCGCCAGTAGGTGTTGACAAAATGCTGGTAGTGGCTTTTGGTCCAAACACTGCGCAACACTCCGTTGACCCCGGTCTCACGGATATGATGGAGCACCGCTTCAGGCGAGGGAAACTCAAGTCGTTTCACCTCTTCATGACTTTCTGTAATATCAAAATATTTTCCGGCAAGAGCTTCAAGCTCTGCGAGGGTATGATAGCGGAGCCCAACCCCTTCGATACTTGATATTTCCTGCATGTTTGAGCTGCTGAAGGTGCTGAAGGCCAACATACCGCCGGGCACAAGATGAGTGGACATCGTTCTGAAAAAACCATCAAGGTCTTCGAGCCACTGCAAGGTGGCATTTGAGAGCACAAGATCCAGTTCCGCCGGCAAAAAATTCCAATTCTCGATATCACCTGCAAAAAAACGAAACTCATCGACCGTAAAACGCTCAAGAAGCTCGTGAAGAAAGGGAAGACTCTCTTCGACAAGATCATTGGCATAATAGGTCTTCACGGAACATCGACCGAGCAGCTCTTTCATGAGCGCGCCTGAACCTGAGCCAACCTCAAGAACCCGATTGAAAGAACGAGTCGGTTCCGCCCTGCAGATCATCTCAGCTAGTTCTCCAGCCATGACGTTCTGCACAACAGCCTTGCTGGAGTAGCTCCCAAGCGTTCTGCCAAACCGTTCACGCACAAGTTTTTTATCTATACCCTGATACATGCAAGCAGCTCCTGAAAAGTTCTGAAATGAAAAAACGGAAAATGCGCCATTTCGGCAATAATGGTTTGAGGAACTCCATGCCAGGCATTGTACTGCTGTTGCGACGGAAAAACAAGATCCCTGCCTCCAATGAGAGCATGAGTGAAGTGCCATGAAACGCTGGTCGTTTCACTCCCGCTCTGCAAAATCTCCTGCAGCCGCGCCAGCTCTTCCTGCTGATCCAGAGCTGTACGGTCGGGCGCCATGCTTTCAAAAAGAGCGAGCGCCTGGCGACTGCCGCACATCCGGCGGTTGAAACGATGGCGATTCTCTTCAGAGTAGCTTGAAAGTGTTGCCTGAAAAACCTCAGGCCTTATCCCCTTATCATCGTTGACAGGTTGAAGGGTACCGTTGATGGCAATGGCTCCCTCAAGCGGAGGGAGTTCGATCTGGCTTGCTGCCCACACCCCGAATGACCAGGCTATAAGCGTTACCTTGCCATAACGGCTTATCGAGTCAATAAATCCCTCTTCAGGTTCCAGCAAACGGTAATCGTAGCAGACAAGAAGATCATGACTAAACCCGGCAGAAAGAGAGTCCGCAAGCAGGTGTGAGGCAATATGATGGTCCATACCCCAGCCGTTGAAGAAGAGAATGAGCTCTCCGGAACCCTCTTTTCTGAGCCACACGCTTTTCATGACCCCAGACTCCTTCGGGCAAGTTCCGGCAGAGAGGCTATATCGTCCCACTGCAGGGTTGAGCGCAGCGAGATGCGGATGCGGGCACTCTTTTCAGGAACTGTAGGCGGTCGAACCGGCAGACAAAGAAACCCTGCCTCCCTGAGCCGTGCAGCCAGAGAGACGGCGAGAGCGTTGCTGCCAGTGATGACCGGTACAATATGGCTTGCACCTGGAACATCAAGACCCAACCCCTGCAGTTCTGAACGAAGCCTGGAGGAAAGCTGCAAGAGCGCCTGACGCTCGAGAGTCATGGAAAACTGCCGATCGAGGGTTAACAGGCTCCAGCCAAGAACAACCGGTGGCAGGGCTGTGGTAAAAATAAATGACCGCATGGTATTGACAAGGTACTCCCTGAAGAGAGTATTCATCACGGCATAAGCCCCTGTCGAGGCAAGCGCCTTGCCGAACGTGCCTGTTATGATATCGATATCCTGAACGACCCCTGCCACTTCGCACAAGCCGAGACCACGCTCTCCAAAAACCCCGACACCATGCGCTTCATCGACAACAAGAAAAGCTCCATACTTTTTTTTCAGCTCAACCAGCCGGCGAAGATCGGCCAGATCACCATCCATGCTGAATACCGATTCTGTCACGATAAATATCTGGCGGTAACGCTCACTGGCTGCGGCAAGCAGCTCTTCAAGATGATCGTAGTCGGCATGACGGAAGCGCTGATAAGGAGCTGCGGCAATCTTCATGCCGTCAATAATACTTGCATGGTTGAGCCGGTCACTGAGCACAAGATCATGACGCGTGCAAAGTGCCGGAAGGATGCCGATGTTGGCATGGTAACCGCTGTTGAACACAAGCGCAGCTTCACGTCCGTAAAGTTTTGCAAGAGCCTCTTCCAACTGCTCGTAAAGCGGGGTATTACCGGTCAGAAGACGGGATGAAGAGCTGGTCATGGCATAAGCACTATGCCGTAATTGTTCATAGTAGCCGGCAAGCATCTCTCTGTGGTCGCCAAGGCCGAGATAATCATTTGAAGAGAGGTTCAGAAGAGGCTGGCCGCTGACCGTAATATTTTTTCCATTGCGGGCAGTGATATCCGGCACTACCCTGTAGAGATCACGGCGTGCAAGATCATCGAGCTCACTCTGAATCCTGTCATGAAACTGCATTACACCTGCTCCCTCAGTTAAAACTTGCAATCTGGCTTGCAAACCTGCGGTCATCGGCAATATCCCTTCCCCGTGTTGTCAAATAACCACCGGTCAGATAACCGTTTGCACCCGAAAGCATCAAAAGTCCCTGAAAATCTTTCATGATCGTCTCCCTGCCGGCAGCAAACTTGATGATTTTGGTGGGATGCACCAGACGGCAGATGGCGAAGGTTTTGACAATATCGGCAACAGAAACAGGTTCTTTTCCCGCAAGCGGTGTTCCGTCGATCGGCACCAGTACATTGAGTGGAATTACCGAAACATCGAGTTCCTGAAGCGCAAAAATCATGGCAATGCGCTCCTGCATGCTCTCACCCACGCCCATAATGCCTCCGCAGCAGACTGATATGTTGTTCTTTCTCAACAGCCTGATCGTTTCGATCCGTTCTTCGACACCGTGGGTATCGGCAATGAGTTCATGGTATCGAGCTGGATCAACCTGGATGTTGATATTGTAATGGGCGATGCCATGCGCCGCGAGAGCTGCTGCAGGCTCCTGGCCGAGAATACCCAGCGATGCACAGATGTGCAGGTCAGGCAACTCCTTATGCAGACGGTCGATCATATCGAGTATCCGCTGAAACTCCCCATTTATCTTTTTATAGCCATATCCGCTGGTCACGATGCCGAAATGTGAAACCCCTTCGGCAAAGCAGTTGCGCGCCTCAATAAGCGCTGACTCTTCATCGACAAGATCATAAACCTCGATATCGGCATGATTATGGCGGGACTGGGCGCAAAAACGGCAGTTTTCTCCACAGACACCCGATTTGGCATTCATGATTGAGCAGGCATGGAGCGACTCCGCGTCACTTCCGTAACGGTTTTTCACCTTGTTGGCCAGTGCGGCAAGATCAAGGGCAAGCTCACCCGGAAGGTCGGCAAGCAGAAGAGCTTCGCTGCGACTTATCGGTTCACCGGTTTCAAGGACACGGTATGCATCAGCAATATAAGGATGTAGCGTATTTGGTGCCATAAAAAATAAAGGGTTACGTTATGATATTTCTTTTCTCAAATGAGCCTCTCCCGACGATAAAAGAAGGGTTTGACCATCCTCACCCTCAAGCATCAGCTCCCCACACCGGGATATGCCTGAAACCCTTCCAGAGAGAGTTCGGTTAAGCTGATCGACAGTAACCTGCCGGGAGTGAAGAAGAGAGTGCTTTTCAAGGTAGGGCAGCACAAAACCGAGATCCTCCTCCAACAGCCAGGCATCGTAGAGTGGTTCGAACTGGTTGAGAACAAAGGCAAGAAGTGCTGGTCTTGAAATCAGTTGCCCGGTCTCAAGAAAAAGCGAGGTTGCAATATCCTGCAACTCGCAGGAGAGTTCAGGCTGGTTGACATTGATACCAATGCCGATCACGACGAAATGAGTAACATCAGGTTCAGAGAACATTTCACACAGAACTCCGCACAATTTTTTCCCATTTGAAAGAATGTCGTTCGGCCACTTGATCTTCGCCACAAGCTCGGGAGCCAAACGGCTCAATGCCTGGTGAATAGCTACAGCCACAAGCAGCGCAAGCTGGGGGACACGAATCGAAGGCACACCCGGACGAAGAATCAGTGAAAAATAAAGATTCATTCCTGGAGGGGAGATCCAGTGCCGCCCCCTTGTACCTCGTCCACCTGTCTGGGAATCAGCAACGACCACGCTCCCTTCCGGGGCACCATTGCTGGCAAGGGCTTTGGCCAGAAGATTGGTCGACTCGGTAACCGGATGATAGAAAAAGCGTCTTCCGAAGCGCTGTGCGGTCAGAAACGGTATGACCTCAGCCTCTACAGCTCTTCCGGTCAGACCCGACAAGTGGTAGCCCCTTCCTGTTATGGCATCAACATGATAACCCTCGCTGCGCAACCGACGAATGTGTTTCCATACGGCACTTCTGGTAATACCAAATTCACGGCAAAGCTCTTCGCCCGACAAAAAATCACCGGCTTGCCTCAGGCGGTTGAGAATCAGTGAGGTTACATCATTCATTGCACAGGAAAGCGGGTAATCTGAAAAAAAGTCGTTATCTGCTCTTAAAGTTGTCAACCTGAATGTAATTCACGGTTGACAACTTTGCAAGAGAAGAAAGCAGGCTCACAACCCGAATCGTGAACAGCTCTTCTCATGAGGTTTCAAGAACCTTACTGTCCCATTGCAGACATACTTGAGGTTTCGTAATTCTTGCGATAAACCTGCAGGCCCTGAAAAATACCCCATGCGATTTTGGTCTGAGCCTGCCGATCCCGCAGAATTTTCTCTTCCTCGGGATTGGAGAGATAACCCACTTCGACAAGAGCACTTGGCATGGATGGTGTCCATAAAACCATAAAGCCCGCCTGGCGAACGGTGCGGGAGTTGCTGCCCGGCTTGCGCTCAACTGGCCTCAGAATATCCTGGGCAAGAGTGGTGGATTGCTTGGCAAAAGCATTCTGGGCCATGGTGCTCATGATGAGATGTTCCTCAGAAAACCCCTTGTACTGCTGCTGATAGTCCTCTTCCTTGCGAATGACCGAATTTTCAAACATCGCGACATCAAGGGCTTGCCGGGTTTTATGTAACCCGAGAATATAAACTTCGGAACCATGAGCACTCTTGTTCGGACTTGCATTGCAATGCAGACTGACAAAAAGCTTTCCCCCATTGCGGTTCGCTATTTTACCGCGTTCATAAAGAGGAATGAAGCTGTCATCTTTTCTGGTATAAATCACATGCACATCCGGCCATCTCTGTTCAATAAAGGTTCCGAGATCATGCACAATGTTCAGAACAACATCTTTTTCATTGGTACCATTTCCGCCGATGGCTCCGGGATCCTTTCCGCCATGACCAGCATCAAGCACAATGGTATTTAGCTTCCACTTTTCAACATCCCGGCTGATAACCTGTGCGATCTTTTCCTCCTTTTCCTTTCTGCGAATCTCCTGCACATCGGCATTGCTGCGAACATAGAGCACATAACGGTTGTTTTTTGCGTCGCGCTGAAACTCTACTGAATTGATGACAAAGGCCCGATTATCAAGCGTTACAGTAAACTGCACTCCTCCTCCGGCAAATTGTCTGGGAGTAATTTCCCTGACAAGACCGTCACGATATATTCTGGATAATGCGTTGACATCACAGGATGCTTTTTCAAGTGAAAAATAGGCATTTCCTTCGGAATCTGGTTTGAGAAGTGCTGCTTCGGCAGGAACTCCTGAAGCCAAAAAGCTTATGATTGCTCCGTTGGCCCGATTTTCAACCTCGACACCGGTAATCACCGTTGCGGAAGCTTCAGCAGACTGGATGCCGGGTGCTGAAACACGATGCTCGTCGTTTCTGACAACTCCGATGGTCACGGCAGATGCTCCTGCAGGTTTTCCCCGGAGCCCGACGCTTATCCTGCCGGACGACGAGCTGTAAACGATATCCCGGTCAAGCCATACGGCATAAAGCCTGCAAGCCTGTGTAACCGGAAGATAAAGCCTTGATTGAATGAGAGATGGAGGCGATTGCAGTTGAATCACCCTTTTGGGAAGTTCAGTATCCCTTGAAACAATTCGCACAAAATTATTTCCGTTAATGAGCGTACAGAGAGAGCCGGGAATTCCCCTCGAATCTTCTAAAACAAGTACCCCCTGATTCTGGCGAAAGCTCAGACGCAAAGCTCTTGCCATGGATTCAAGATCAATCATGGTAGTATTACCAGCTCTCAGGGCAAGAACCTTTATGGTATAACCCTGGTCATTTCCCGTGGCAACAAAACACTGAACAGAACTCTTGCCTTGTTGCAGGGAAGTGGCTGCTGACAAAGTTGAAAAGGAAAGCATCGAGAGAATAATCAGCATCGGGCAAGCCAAACGAAAGCGGATGCGAAACAAAGTGTGGAGCATGATTGGCAAATACATTATGTTTCCCTGAAAAGGAAGGGCTGAGCAATAATAATAAATATATTTTCTCTTGCACTCCCTGCAATAGCGCTTTTTATAACAGGAAAGGAACCCTTTCTGCCCTTCCTGACAGAAATTGTATGGTACGAACAAATGGTAAAATTTGTTTTTTGCTCTTCAACACCTATCTTTTTCAAAATTTAATTGTAACGCTCTTACCACCGGGACTGATCCATGGCTTCAAAACCATCAACACCATCTGCCAGAAACAGGACCCTGATTGTAGTCGAATCCCCCTCCAAGGCAAAAACAATCAATAAATATCTCGGGGACAAGTATACTGTTTTCGCTTCGATAGGCCATATCAAGGATCTGCCGAAAAAAGAGATCGGCCTTGATTTCGATCATCATTACGAGCCCAGGTATGAAATCATTGCGGGGAAGGAAAAAGTTGTCAAGCAGTTAAAAAAACTGGCCGCAGAAGCAGACGAGATTCTCATTGCCACTGACCCTGACCGTGAAGGTGAGGCCATTGCATGGCATATCTCCAACGAAATCGGAGAAACAAAAAAACCGGTATTTCGGGTACTTTTCAATGAAATTACCAAAAATGCCATTCTTGCGGCCATACAGGAACCACGACAAATCGACTACCGCCTTGTCCGATCCCAGCAAACCCGTCAGGGACTTGACAAGATAGTCGGATACAAGATAAGCCCCTTTTTATGGAATGTGGTACTGCGCGGCCTCTCAGCCGGAAGGGTGCAGTCTGTCGCCCTGCGGTTGATCTGTGAACGTGAAGCAGAGATAAACCGTTTTCAAATCCAGGAATACTGGAGCATTGCTGCGGATTTTGTAACTCCCGGCAAAGAGTCGTTCAGGGCAAAACTTGTACGATTCGAAGGCGACAAGCCGGAAATATCCAACCAGGATCAAGCTGAAAGCGTTGCTGCTCTCGTCAAAAGCGGCAAGTATGCCGTTCGGGAGATCGCTCCCCGAATGCAGCAGCGAAAACCCCCCTTTCCATTTACGACATCGCTCCTCCAGCAGGCTGCTTCAAACCAGCTTGGCTTCGGATCGCAGAAAACCATGCGCGTGGCCCAGCAGCTCTACGAGGGCATTGACCTTGGTACAGAGGGTGCTGCAGGCCTCATCACCTATATGAGAACCGATTCGACACGTATCGGCTCGGAAGCTGTCGCTCAGGCAAGAGAGTATATCGACCGGCAGTTCGGCAAGGAGTATATCGGTTTCGGCGGTGCGGCAAAGGCTGGCAAAAACTCCCAGGATGCGCACGAGGCAATACGCCCCACCTCGATTACCAGGAAACCCGAACAACTGAAACAATATCTTTCAGCCGATCAGTTTAAATTGTACGAACTGATCTGGAAACGTTTTCTTGCTGCGATGATGGCTCCCGCCAAAATCGAACAGACTCGGGTCGATGTGGAAGACAGCAGTGCAAAATTCCTTTTCCGGGCAACCGGCACAAGGATTATGTTTCCTGGATTCATGCGCGTTTATGACGACCAGAAAGAGCTTGATTACGAAGCACAAACCTCTACCAGGGAAGATGTTGAAAAAGAGGCGCCCGTCAAGCTGCCTGAGCGGATTGAAGTAAACGACCCCCTGCTGCTCGACGAAATTGACCAGAAACAAAGCTTTACGCGACCGCCCGCTCGATACAGTGAAGCCACTCTTGTCAAGGATCTTGACCATTTCGGAATAGGACGGCCATCAACCTACGCCTCTATTTTTTCGACCCTTCAGGATCGACGCTATGTGGAACTCGAGAAAAAAAAGATAATTCCCAATGAACTCGGAAAGGATGTCTCGCTGATTCTGGTTGCAAATTTTCCCGAACTCTTCGATGTTGGCTTTACCGCCTTCATGGAAGATGAACTCGACAAGGTGGCAAGCGGAGACGACGAGTACGAAAAGGTACTCGACAACTTCTACAAACCACTCGAACGAGTGCTGAGCCTGCGCAAAAGCGATCCGATAATACCGCAGAACAGTGAAACCCATACCTGTGAAAAATGCGGAGAGGGACAGATGATTGTCAAATGGACCGCCAGCGGCAAATTTCTCGGCTGTTCACGCTACCCGAAGTGCAAAAACATCAAGGCAATCAGTACAAACAAGGAAAAGCCAAAAGATA
>SESG01003920.1_pt1 | contig 55363 bp, 41 predicted proteins | sample 3171421 | NCBI WGS metagenome assembly SESG01 (sample SAMN10866946, study PRJNA518727) | freshwater metagenome | biome: subpolar coniferous forest; feature: holomictic lake; material: water; isolation source: holomictic Lake 227, 6 m and 8 m depth | place: Canada: near Kenora, Ontario | collected...
CCCGGTTGCGGGAGGAGACGCACCGCCGGATGGAGGAGCTCGCAGCCGGGGCGGCGCGGCTGCGCGAGTCCACGCGGCGCGCGCTCCTGCTCGTGGCCCGGGAGCTGGAGGAGCCGCGGTAGCGCTTCGCCGGACGAGCCCGATCAGCGGCGGCGGCGGCGCCGGAACGCCGAGCCGACCTCACCGAGCTCCCGCACGCCCAGGACGCGCGCGGCGGCGAAGTAGGCCACCGCGCCGGCCGCGATGGGCACGAGCGCGAGCGGAGCCTGCCGCAGGAGCCCGCCGGCCGGGAGCATCGGCGCCACGCCCGCCTTCGCCAGGAGGACGGCCACCACCATCACCGCCGAGGCGAGCAGCGTGCGGGCGAGCTGCCCGGAGATCCCCGCTCCCCCGAGCCCGCCGTGGCGCAGCTTCCAGGCCAGCGCGAGCACGGCGAAGTTCGCCGTGGCCGCGAGCGCCGTGCCGAGCGCGATGCCGCGGAATCCGAGCAGCGGATGGAGCAGCAGCACGAGGACGACGTTCGACGCCATGCCCACCACGCTGCCGATCACTGGAATGCGCGGCTCGTCGAGCGCGTAGAAGGCCGGGGCGAGCACCTTCACCGCCGAGTAGCCGTAGAGCCCCACCGCGTAGAATACCAGCGCGTCGGCGGTGGCCGAGGCATCGGCGGCCGAGAACCGCCCGTGCTCGTAGACGAGCGAGATGATGGGGGTCGCGAGCGTGATGAGCCCCACCGAGGCGGGCACGTTCAGGAAGGCCACGAGGCGCAGCGCCGACCCGAGCGTCTCCTTCACGCCGTCCATGTCGCCCGCGGCGACCCGCTGCGCCACGCCGGCGCCGGCCACCGTGGCGATGGCCACCCCGAAGACGCCGAGCGGCAACTGCATGAGCCGGAAGGCCATCATGAGCCAGGTGTTCGCCCCCACCTCGTGGGAGGCGAAGACGGTGTTGACGAGGATGTTCACCTGCGTCGCCGACAGGCCGATCACCGAGGCCGCCATGAGCCGGCCGATCCGCCGGATGCCCGGGTCGGCGAACACGGACCGGCCGAAGCCCGGTCGCAGGCGGAAGCCGAGCGCGCGCAGGCTGGGCCACTGGGCGAGCAGCTGCATCGTCCCGCCCACCAGCGTACCGATCGCCCAGCCCACCGCCGCGGCGCGCGGCCCCTGACCCGTGGCCCACAGCCAGACCCCCACCGCGATGGCGCCCACGTTGAAGAGGGCCGGGGCCAGGGCGGGCGCGGTGAAGCGCGACTGCGCGTTCAGCATGCCCATGGCCACGGCCGACAGGGAGACGAGCAGCAGGAACGGCATCATGAGTCGGGTGAGGAAGGCGGCGAACTCCGCCTCTTCCGGGCCGAACCCCGGCGCGAGCAGCCGGACGATCTCCGGAGCGGCGAGCAGCCCGACGAGGACGATGCTTCCCACCACGAGGAGCACGAGCCCCACGAGCCCGTTCGCGAGCGCATGGGCGTCGTCCCGGCCCCGCCGGGCGTGGGCCTCCGCGAAGGTGGGGACGAACGCGGAGGAGAGCGCCCCCTCGGCGAAGAGGTCGCGAAGCAGGTTGGGGATGCGGAAGGCCACCACGAAGGCGTCCGACCACCGGTTGGCTCCGACGAGCGCCGCGAAGAGCTGGTCGCGGACGAGCCCCAGGACCCGCGACGTCATGGTCGCCGCGGAGAGCCAGATGGCACGCCCCATCCGGATCGTCATCAGTGCTTCCCGCCGACACCACCCCGGTTGGCGGCATCCCGCTTGATCATCCAGGCCTTGGCCTGCGCCTGCACCGTCGCCGGAACGTTCCGGTCCCGGGCCAGGTCCTTGATGTCCTTCTCCTGGAGCGTGGGGAGGAACTTGAGCGCGGTGGGGAGCGGCACCTTGGGATTCTTCACCAGCGCGTGGCGGAGCGGGTAGATCTTCAGGAAGTCCCGCTTCTCGTAGATGTACCGGAGCACGTCGGCGTTGGCGGTCCGGGAGTTGGCGAGCGACAGGATCTCCCCGTCCGTGATGCGGGGGCTCTGGGCGGCGGCCAGGCTGACGAGCCGGTTGGAGTCGCGCAGGAGCAGTGTCCGGGCCTCCCGGTTCCCCAGCGTGGCCAGCTTGATCTTCTGGGCCACCGACATCCGGAGGACCCGCTGCGTCATCGTGAGTCGCTTCTCCTCCTGCTCCGGCGTGGCGCGCTCCGCCGCGGAGGCCTCCTCCGCGTCCCGGGCCAGCTCCTCCCCGTACTCCACCATCAAGGTCGCCGCCGAATCCTCCGACTGGAGCCGGGCCGGATCGACGCCGTGGATGCGCCGGTGCGCCTCGACGAGCTGCGGGACGTCGAGCAGCACCAGCCCGTTGCGCACGCAGAAGTCGCAGGCCCCGTCGATGGTGGAGGCGGGGACGTTCGGGTTCCGGCACAGCCCGCGCACGATGTCGTCGCAGCGCAGGAGCCGCAGCTCGTTCTGCCGGATGATCTCGGCGAGCGGCGCGGGCACCACCGGCGCCAGCCGGGCCACCGTATCGTCCGAGGTGGCCGGGTTGAGCAGGATGGCCTGGAGGGCGCCGGGGGACGCGGCGAGCAGGCCCGCCACCCAGTCGAGGACCGGTGCCTCGACCTCCTCGGAACGGAGCGCCGTGGACCAGATCCGCTCGGGCAGCGCAGCCGCCGACCGCTCGGAGGCCTCGCGCACGCCGGCGTCCTCGTCGAAGGCGAGGAAGAAGAGCATCGTCAGCAGGTCGCCGGGGGCGACCGCCGGGACGAGCCCCTTCGCCCCCATCATCCGGATGGGGAGCGGCGCCTTCGCATCGACGTGCTTGCGAAGGGCCGGGGAGAGCGCCTCGAGGGGAAGCGGGCAGCCGGGCAAGGGCTACTCCTCCCCGCGCGTCCGCGGTTCCGCCCCGGACGCCGGATGCTGCTTCATCCACCGGTGGTGGATGCGCCCGAACATCCGGTTGAACCAGTTGCTCCGGGAGAGGAAGGGGACGACCGGACGCTGGCGGGTCCCGAGCGCGGCGCGGGCGTCGGCGATGCGGGTGTCGCCCGGGTGCGTGACGAGCCCGCGATCGAGGGCCCGGACGGCGCGGGCCCGCTGGCCGAGCGCCATGGCCACGCGCGCCTGGTTGATGATCTGCTCGGGGTCGTCCCGGCCGAAGCGGACGGCCCGGTCGACCAGCACCACGCCGAGGTTGGAGTTCCGCTCGACGAGCACGAGCGTGAGCCCGTACCAGGACTGCACCCGAGGATCGGAGGGGGCCTGCCGGTAGGCCCGGCCGAAGGCCTGGTGCGCGCCCTCTCGATCGCCGGCCTCGAAGAGGCGCACGCCTTCCGCCAGCGTCTCGGCCACCTCCGAAGGCAGGGCTCGCCCGCCCGGCTCCGGACCGGCCGCGCTCATGCGTTCCTCTCGTGGATGATCCGGAGCCCGTCGAGGGTCAGGTGCTCGTCCACCTCGGAGATGGCCTTCGAGAGCCCGGCCACCAGCGGAGCCAGCCCCCCGGTGGCCACCACGAGCGCCGGGAAGGGGAGCTCGGCCTGCATGCGCTCGCAGATGCCGTCCACGAGCCCCACGTATCCGAAGACGATCCCGCTCTGCATGCTGGCCACCGTGTTCTTGCCCACCACGTGGGCCGGCCGGGCGAACTCGACCCGCGGCAGCTTGGATGCGTTCCGGAAGAGCGCCTCCATGGAGATGGAGACGCCGGGCGCGATGGCCCCGCCCAGGTACTCGCCCCGCGGCGAGACGGCGTCGAAGGTGGTGGCCGTGCCGAAGTCGACCACGATGAGCCCCCGCTGGAATCGGGCGTAGGCGGCCACCGCGTTCACCACCCGGTCGGCCCCCACCTCGCGCGGGTTGTCGTAGAGGATGGGCAGGCCCGTCTTCACGCCGGGTCCCACGAAGAGCGGCTTCTTCCCGAAATAGCGCTGCGACATCTGCTCGAGCGCGAAGGCGAGCGGCGGGACGACGCTGGAGATGGCGATGGCCGCCACCCGCGCCGGGTCCAGTCCCACCGAGGCGAAGAGCTGGCGCACCAGGATGCCCCACTCGTCGTGGGTGCGGCTCTGGGAGGTCTCCACGCGCCACTGGTGGCGCAGCGAGGCCCCCTCGAAGGCACCCAGGACGGTGTTGGTATTGCCTACGTCGATGGCGAGCAGCACGGGCGGAGGGTAACGTCAGCCCCCCGCCGGGTCAACGCGAGCGACGAGCCGGACGTCGCCACTCACGACCCGCACGATCCCGGCTCGGGTGCGCACGAGCAGCGCCCCGGACGCGTCGATGTCCTCGGCGATCCCGGTGGTCTCGCCCGCCTCGCCGTCCATGCGGACCTCCCTCCCCAGCGTGACCGACCGCTCCCGCCACGCCTCGCGGATGGGCTCGAACCCCTCCGCCGCGTGCCGGTCGAGCCAGTGCTCCATCTCCGCGAGCAGCGCCGCCGCGAAGAGCGCACGCGGCACGGGTTGCCCCCGCTCGACGGCGATGCTCGTGGCGACGTCCCGCAGCTCGGGCGGGAGGTCGTCCGGGCCGGCGTTCAGGTTCACGCCGATCCCCACCACGACCCAGTGGATCTGGTCCAGCTCCGCGGAGAGCTCGGTGAGGATCCCCGCCACCTTGCGGCCGCGGACGAGCAGGTCGTTGGGCCACTTGATCCCCGCCTCCACGCCGGCCTTCCGGCAGGCCTCGCAGGCGGCCACCGACGCGACGAGCGTCAGCTCGGGCGCCCGCTGCGGGGGCAGGTCCGGCCGCAGGATGGCGGACAGGTGGAGGTTCTTCCCGGGCGGGGACGACCAGGCGCGCCCCCGCCGGCCCCGCCCCGCGGTCTGGCTCTCCGCCACCACCACCTCGCCGTGCAGAGCGCCCTCCTCCGCGAGCTCGCGCGCCCGGTCGTTCGTGGAGGGGAGTTCCTCGGCGCAGTGGAGCACCTGACCCAGGTCGTGGGTGTTGAGGAGCGGTCCGATCTCCAGCGCGCCCAGCCGGTCGGGGATGGAGGCGAGACGGTAGCCGCGCGCGGGAACGGCCTCGATCCCGTACCCCTGGCGGCGGAGCGCTTCGACGTGCTTCCACACCGCGGCCCGCGAGAGCCCGAGCTTGCCGCTGATCGCCTCGCCGGAGACGAAGTCATCGGCCGCCTCGGCGAGGAACGCGAGGACCAGTTCCTCGCTCCCCGGTGGGAGCTCGCCCATGCCGACGATTCTCGGGGCGCTCTCCGGGTGTGTCAAACGGTCCGGTGGGTCAGACCGCCGGCTCGACCTCGAAGGAGATGTCCACGCCCCGGGCTCCGTGCGTCAGCGCCCCCATGGAGACGAAGTCGACGCCGGTGGCCGCGACCCGCGGCAGCCGGTCCAGCGTCATGTTCCCGCTCGCCTCGAGGAGCACGCGCCCCGCGGCCCGGCGGACCGCCTCGGCCATCGCCGCGTCCGTCATGTTGTCGAGCAGGACGATGTCGGCACCGGCGCCGATGGCCTCGTCGAGGCCCGGAAGGTCCACCACCTCCACCTCGACACGGAGCATGGCGTTGCCCCGTGCGCGCGCGCGCCGGACCGCCTCCCCCACCCCGCCGCAGGCGGCGACGTGGTTGTCCTTCACCAGGATGCCGTCTCCCAGAGAGAAGCGATGGTTCGCTCCGCCGCCCGCCCGCACGGCGTCCTTCTCGAGCCGCCTCCAGCCGGGTGTCGTCTTGCGGGTGTCGAGCAGCCGGGTGCGCCCACCTCCCGCCGCGAGCGCGTCCACCGCCCGGCGGGTCCCGGTGGCCACCCCGGAGAGTCGCTGGAGGAAGTTGAGCGAGGTACGCTCCGCCGCGAGCAGCACCCGCATCGGCCCCTCGGCCTCGCCGAAGGTCTCGCCGCGAGCCACGCGGTCGCCGTCGGCGCGTCCGAAGGCGCAGCGGGCGCCCAGACGCTCGAAGACCCGGGCCGACACGGCCGTACCGGCGAGCACGAGATCCTCCTTCGCCAGGAAGACGCCCCGTCCGAGCGCTTCGGCCGGGATGGTGGCCTCGCTCGTCACGTCCCCGAGCGAGAGGTCCTCCTCGAGCGCCAGGTCGATGAGCCGCTCGACGGCCCAGGTGAGGCCGGCCACGGTCAGCCCCTCCCCTGCGCCGGCGCGCCGAGGAGATCCCGGTGGGCCTCCAGCTTGCGGCGCCGATCCCCCAGCTCGGCGACCCGCGCCCGCGCCTCCTCGACCACCTCGGGAGGCGCCCGATCGACGAAGCTGGGATTGGCGAGACGCTTCGCCACGCCGTCCACCTCGGCGGCCAGCTTGGCGAGCTCCTTGTCCACCCGGGCCGTCTCCGCGGCCATGTCCACCGCCCCGGCGAGCGGGACGAGCACCTCGAACCCCTCGCCCACCGAGACGGCGCACTGCGGGCGGCGCCCGGCCGGTCGCCCCGCCTCGTGGAGGACGAGACCCTTCACGTTCCCGAGCCGCTCCACCCGGGCCTGCTCGGCGCGGAGCGTGACGAGCGCCTCGGCGGAGAGCGCCCCCACCTCGACCCCCTGCAGGACCGTCTTCCAGGGGATGTTCATCTCGCCCCGCACGTTGCGGATGGCCTCGATGACCCCGAGCACCGGTCCGAAGCTCCGCTCCGCCGCCTCGTCCACCGGACGGCGTGCCGGGTAGGAGGCCTCGAGGAGCGAGCGTCCCCAGGTCCCGCCGCCGACCTTCTGCCCGAGCATCTGCCAGAGCTCCTCGGTGACGAAGGGCATCATGGGATGCAAGAGGCGCATGGCGGTGTCGAGCGCGTGGGCCAGCACGGCCTGGGCTCCCCGCTTCGCCTCGGCGTCGTCGCCGTAGAGCGCCTCCTTGGCGAGCTCGATGTACCAGTCGCAGAGGTCGTTCCAGGTGAACCGGTAGATGGTGCTGGCGGCCTCGTCGAAGCGGAAGGCCTCCAGCGCATCGACAGTGGAGTTCACTGCGCGTGAAAGTCGGGCGAGGAGCCACCGGTCGGCGGGGCTGCGGGCCAGCTCGGCGGCGCGCGACGGGTCGGGCGCACCCTCCAGGTTCATGAGCGCGAAGCGGGTGGCGTTCCAGAGCTTGTTCGCGAAGGCCCGGAACCCCTCGATCCGGTCCTTGGCGAGCTTGATGTCGCGCCCCTGCGCGCTCGTGAGCGCGGCCAGCGTGAAGCGGAGCGCGTCGGCGCCGTACTTCTCCGTGATGTCCAGGGGGTCGATGACGTTCCCCTTGGTCTTGGACATCTTCTGCCCCTTCTCGTCCCGCACCATGGGGTGCAGGAAGACGGTGCGGAAGGGGACGTCGCCCATGAAGTGGATGCCCATCATCATCATCCGGGCCACCCAGAAGAAGATGATGTCGTGCCCGGTCTCCATCACCGAGGTCGGGTAGAAGGTCTCGAGCTCCTTCGTCCGCTCCGGCCAGCCGAGGGTGGAGAAGGGCCACAGCGCCGACGAGAACCAGGTGTCGAGGACGTCCTCGTCCTGGCGCAGCGCCCGCTCGCCGCAGGTGGCGCAGGCCTCCGGTGCGGTGCGGGCCACCGTGACGTGGCCGGCGGGGCAGTACCAGGCCGGGATCTGGTGGCCCCACCAGAGCTGGCGGGAGATGCACCAGTCGTGGATGTTGCGCATCCACGCCATGTAGGTGTTGGTCCAGCCCTCGGGGATGAAGCGGGTCCGCCCCTCCTCGACCGCGGCGATGGCCGGCCGCGCGAGCGGCTCGATCTTCACGTACCACTGGTCGGAGAGCAAGGGCTCGAGCACCGTCTCGCAGCGCTGGCAGCGGCCGAGCGGCAGCGGGTGAGGCTGCGACCCGCGGTCGAGCCCCTTCTCGGCGAGGAATGCCTTCACCGCCTTGCGGGCCTCGAAGCGGTCCATGCCGGCGAACGGCCCCGCCTCCGCGGTCATGCGCCCGTCCGGACCGATGACGGAGAGCAGCGGAAGTCCGTGGCGCTCCCCCACCGCGAAGTCGTTGAAGTCGTGGGCCGGCGTGACCTTGACGGCGCCGGTCCCGAACGTGGGGTCTACGAGGATGGCGTCGGCCACCACCGGGAAGGTGCGGCCGGTGACCGGGTGACGGACGTCCTTGCCGACGACCGCGCGCCAGCGCTCGTCCTCCGGGTGGACCGCCACGGCGGTGTCGCCGAGCATGGTCTCGGGGCGCGTCGTGGCCACCACGATCTCGCCGGAACCGTCGGCGAGCGGGTAGGCGAAGCTCCAGAGCTCGCCCGGGTGGTTCTCCTCGTGGTTCACCTCGAGATCGGAGAGGGCGGTGTGGCAGCGGGGGCACCAGTTGATGAGCTTCTTCGCCCGGTAGACGAGCCCCTCCTCCCAGAGCCGGACGAAGACCTCCCGGACCGCACGGGAGAGCCCCTCGTCCATGGTGAAGCGCTCCCGCTCCCAGTCGAGGGAGGCGCCGAGCGCCTGGTGCTGGACGCCGATGCGGGAGCCGTACTGCTCCTTCCAGGCCCAGACACGCTGCAGGAACGCCTCGCGCCCCAGGTCGTGGCGACTCTTCTTCTCGGTGCGCTGGAGCTCCTTCTCCACCACCATCTGGGTGGCGATGCCTGCGTGGTCGGTGCCGGGCAGCCAGAGCACGTTGAAGCCGCTCATGCGCTTCCAGCGGATGAGCACGTCCTGGATGGTGGCGGTGAGCGCGTGACCGAGGTGGAGCGAGCCGGTGACGTTGGGCGGGGGCAGGACGATGGAGAAGGCCGGGCGAGACCGATCGTCGGCGTCGGCGTGGAAGTAGCCGCGCTCGAGCCAGGTCCGGTACCAGCGGGGCTCCACGTCGCGGTGGTCGTAGGCCTTCGACAGCTCGGTCGAGGGCGGGCTCTGGCGTTCGTCGGACACGTCGTTCTCTCCATGGCGCGCGGCGGCCCGGCGAGCCCGCGGCTCGGTTCCCGGGAGTGCGCGCACCCGTTCAGCGCTTCTGGCGCTCGTTCACGAGCCGTTCCACGTGCTCGCGGATGATCACCTCCGCGAGTTGCGGCACCACCTCCCAGGCGATCCGCTCCACGACCTCGCGGGACGCCTGCGAGATGGCGAGGCGGAGGGCGGCCTCGCCGCCGTCGATCGGCGAAGGCGGGGCCACCTCGATGGAATCGGGCGGCGGCGGCGGCAGGGGCGGAGCCGGAGCCCAGACCGCCGGGGGCGCGACGGGGGTCGGCCGGGGGCGCACCATTCCTGCCCGGAGGGGATGGCCCGGCGGCGGAAGCGGCGGCGGCACCAACCGGCGGATGGGCGCGGCCGGCGGCGCCACCGGGGCAGGTCGGAGGACCGGTGCCGGAGGCGGCGCGGGCGTAGGTACCGCCCGTGGATAGGAGAGCGGCAGAGGCGCGGGGGTCACGCCCTCCACCAGTTCGCGGACCCGCGCGAGCAGGGTCTGGCTGTCGAAGGGCTTGGCGAGCGCCCCGTCGGCGCCGGCCGCAAGCCCCCTCGCCTCGTCGTAGGGCGAGGAAGGGCCGGTGAGGAGGAGGACGGGCACGTCCTTCAGACCGGGGTCGCCCCGGAGCGCCTGGCAGAGCTGGTAGCCGTCCGGGGAGGGCATGGAGACGTCCGCGAGGACGACGTCGGGGCGCTCCTCCCGCACCAGGCGAAGCGCCTCCTCCCCGTCGGACGCCGCGGTCACGCGGTACCCCTCGCCCGCGAAGACGATGCCCACGGCCTTCTGGATGGTGACGGAATCGTCGGCGACGAGCAGGCTCTTGGACATGGTTTTTCCGGACGCGCTTGCAGCGGGAGAGGTAACGCGCCGATCTCGCGAATGTCAATCTTCCTCGCAACTTGTACCGCATCGGGTGGCGAGAACCCGCGCCGCCGCCGTGGTATAGGAGCGGGGATGCAGGCCTCGGTCCTCCTCGTGGACGACGAGCGCTTCGCGCGCACGCTCTACGCCGACTACCTTCGGGTCGCCGGCTACGACGTCGAGGTGGCGGAGAGCGCCCCCGCCGCGCTCCGGATCCTGCAGGGGCGTCGCTTCGACGTCCTCCTCACCGACCTCGTCATGCCCGGGGGCGACGGCCTCCAGCTCCTCGCGGACGCCAAGCGTCTCGACCCGGACGTGCAGGTGGTCGTCATCACCGCCCTCGACCGGGTCGACCCGGCGGTTCGGGCGATGCGGGCCGGGGCCTCCGACTACCTGGTGAAGCCGGTCACCCCGGAGACCCTGCAACTGTCGGTGCAGCGTTCCCTCTCCACGCGGGCGCTCCTCGCCGAGAACTCCGCGCTCCGCGAGCACGTGAACCTCTTCGAGACCTGCCAGCGCATCACCGGCACGCTGGAGCGGGAGAAGGTGGTCCCGCTGGCGCTCCCTGCCCTCGCATCGGAATGCCACGCCCGGGCCGCTGCGCTCCTCGAGCGGGACGGCGAGGGATGGCGGCTCACCGGCGTGCACGGGATCTCCTCCGAGGAGGCCGGGGAGCTGCTCGCCCCCGCCCTCCCCCGCCTGGCCGACCTGGCTCTCGACGCCACGCTCCTCCTCGACCTCGGCGGGGGCGATCCCGGTCCGGTCCGGTGCCTCTGCCTGCCGGTCCCGGAAGGTCCGGAGATCCTGGGGATCGTCTGCCTGGTCCTCGACGGTCCCTTCGAGGCGGAGCGGGCCGGCCGAGCCGCCTTCATCTGCCGCCACCTGGGCACCGCGCTGCGCGCCCTCGGTCGGATGTCCCAGGTCGAGCAGCTCGCCTTCGTGGACGACCTCACCAAGCTCTACAACAACCGGTTCCTCGACGTGGCCCTCGACCGGGAGATCAAGGGCGGGCGCCCCTTCACGCTCCTCTTCATGGACCTCGATCGGTTCAAGCAGGTGAACGATCGACATGGCCACCTCATGGGATCGGCGCTCCTCGCCGAGTTCGGGCACGTGTTGCGCGCCTGCATCCGGGACGACGACGACGTGCTCGTCCGCTACGGCGGGGACGAGTTCGTCGCCATCCTCAGCGGGATCGACTCGGGCGGCGGCCTCAAGGTGGCGGAGCGTCTCCGCCGTTCCGTCGAGGATCGCCGGTTCCTGTCCCGCGAGGGGTTGTCGGTCCGGCTCACCGTGTCCATCGGGCTCGCCAGCCACCCCGAGCACGCCCTCGGCAAGGCCTCCCTCCTCGACCTGGCCGACCGGGCGATGTACCGGGGCAAGGAGAGCACCCGCAACGTCGTCTACATCGCCACGGCCGAGAAGCCTCCGGCCTCCGGATCGGCCTGATGGGTCGCAGCCTCACCGCCGGGTCGCTGCTCGACGAGTCGCTCGATGCCCTCGAGGCCGGGGATGCGGAACGGGCTCTCGACCTCGCCATCGAGGGTTCCCGCCTGGCCGGGCGCGGCGACGACCTGGAGCTCTCCGCACGGCTCGCCTTCGCGGAGGGGCAGGCCCGCCTCGCGCTCGGCGACTCCCCCGCCGCGCTCCTGCGCATCCGCACCGCGCTCGAAGCCTTCCCCGACGACCTCGACGTGCGGGTCGAGGAGGCGAGCGCGCTCCACGAGCTGTCCCGCTTCGAGGAGGCCGCCGACCGGCTCACCCGCATCCTCGAGGAGTACCCGGAGGACGCCGGTGCCCGCTGGCTCCTGGGGCTCTGCCTGGAGCGGCTGGGGCGCGCCGCGGAGGCCGAGCGGCAGCTCGAACGGGCTCGGCACCTCGCTCCCGACGATTTCCCGCCACCGGTCACCCTCTCGCCCGACGCCTTCGAGGCGGTGGTGGAGGAGGCGCTCGCCGAGCTTCCGGAGCCGGTGCGCGCCTGGCTGTCGAACGTGGCCGTGACGGTCGAGGATCTCCCCGAGACCGAGGAGCTCCTCGGCTCCGATCCTCCTCACTCCCCGTCGATCCTGGGCATCTTCCGGGGCTCCCCGCTCGGCCAGAAGGCCTCCATGGATCCCTGGAGCCACTTCCCGTCCTCCATCGCCCTCTTCCAGCGCAACCTGGAGCGGATGGCGCTCGACCGGGAGGAGCTGCTGGCCGAGATCCGGGTGACCCTCCTGCACGAGGTGGGGCACTTCCTGGGGCTGGACGAGGACGAACTGCGGTCGATGGGGCTCGATTGACGCCGAAATATTGACCCGATCTGCGCGATATCGCATCGTGCAGCGCAATGGCCGTCATCGAGTCGATGGAGCTCGCGCAGGTCCTCTCCGAAGCGGGCGACATCGCGCGGAACGTGAACCAGCGCCTCACGAGCGCGCACCTCCTCCTCGCCTTCTTCGTCGTCCCCAACCGCGCGGAGATGCTGCTCCGGGAACGTGGCGTGGACGAGGACCGGATCCTGCTCGCCATGCCCGGCGCGCCCGAGGAGCCGGAAGGGCTGGAGCGCGAGCTGCGCGATCGGGCACGGCAGGTCGCCGAGGGGCTCCGGGCCGACGAGGTGGACTGCATCCACCTCCTCATCGCCATGACCCGCGTGCGCCCCTGCTCGGCCCACCAGCTGCTCTCGGCCTGCGGCCTGGAGCTGGCTGCGCTGCGCAACGTGGCCCTCTCCTACTACACCGCCGGCATGCCGCGCCGGCTGCGCCGGGTGCCCCAGCCGGCCACGCGCGCCCCCGCTCCCCCGCCGCGCCGCACCGCCGCACCGATGCCCGCCGACCCGGTGGGCCTCGACCTCGGCGGTGAGCCGATCGAGGACGACGAGCCGGCGTCGGGCGTCCTCGACCTGTCGCCCCGCCCCACCGTCCTCGCCGCTGCCGCCCTGCGCCCTTCACCGGCCTCCTCCGCGGCAACCCCCCACCGCCCCGCCTCCGCCCACGCGCTCGACCCGGCCGACTTCCCCTGGCTCTCCCAGCTCGGGAGGAACCTCACGGAGCTGGCCGCCACGGGACGCCTCGACCCTCTCATCGGGCGCGAGGTGGAGGTGGAGCAGGCCCTCGACGTGCTCGGGAAGCGGCGCACGAACAACCCGCTGCTCGTCGGCGAGGCCGGCGTCGGCAAGACCGCCATCGTCGAGGGCATGGCCCAGAAGCTGCTCGCCCAGGGCTCCGGACGCGTCATCGTCGAGCTGGACATGGCGAGCGTCCTCTCGGGCACGCAGCTGCGCGGCTCCTTCTCCGAGAAGCTGCGGGGGATCCAGGACGAGGTCCGGAACGCCGAGGGTCGGGTCGTGGTCTTCATCGACGAGGTGCACACGGTCATGGGTGCCGGGTCCACCGGCGAGGGGCCCCAGGACGCCGCCAACGAGCTCAAGGCCAGCCTGGCGCGCGGCGAGTTCCCCTGCATCGGCGCCACCACGCACGACGAGTACCGCAAGCACATCGAGAAGGACCCCGCGCTGGAACGGCGCTTCACGCCGGTGCTGGTCCGGGAGCCGTCGGTCGCCGACACCGTCCGCATCCTCGAGGGGATCCTCCCTCGCTACGAGCAGCACCACTCGGTTCGCTTCGCCCCCGATGCCGTCGAGGCGGCCGCCGCGCTCACCTCCCGCCACGTCCGGGACCGCTTCCTCCCCGACAAGGCGGTGGCGGCCATGGATCTCGCCGGCTCGCGCGCCCGGAGGCAGGGCGTCGGCGCGGTCACCGCCACCGACGTCGCCCGGGTGGTCGCACAGATGGCGGGGATTCCAGAGGCCCGGCTCGTCGCCGGCGACCGGGAGCGGCTCCTCGGACTCGAGGACGCGCTCTCGGCCCGGATCGTGGGGCACCCGGAGACCATCGCGCGCGTCGCGAGGGTCCTGCGGCGCAACTACGCAGGCTTCTCCTCCCGCCGCCCGATGGGGAGCTTCCTCTTCCTCGGCCCCACCGGAGTGGGGAAGACGGAGCTCGCCCGGGCGCTCGCCGACGTGCTCTTCGGCAGCGACCAGTCGCTCATCCGTCTCGACATGAGCGAGTGCAGCGAACCCACCGGCGTGGCCCGGCTCGTGGGCGCAGCCCCGGGTTACGTCGGGTACGGCGAGGGCGGACAGCTCACCGATGCGGTGCGACGCCGGCCCGCCAGCGTCGTGGTCCTCGACGAGATCGACAAGGCGCACCGGGACGTGCTCCTCCTTCTTCTCCAGGTTCTCGAGGAGGGGCGGCTCACCGACGGGCGCGGCCGGCAGGTCGACTTCTCCTCCACGGTGGTGGTCCTCACCACCAACCTGGGTGGTCAGGAGGCCACGCGCGCCGCCACCGGCGTCATGGGCTTCGGCGCGTCCGACTCCGCGCCCGGTCGGGAGGACCGCGCCGGGCAGGCCGCCCGCGCCGCGCTCCCTCCGGAGCTCTGGAACCGGCTCGACGAGCGGCTCGTCTTCCCCGCCCTCTCCCGGGAGGACCTCGCCCACATCGGGTCGCTGCTCCTGCAGCAGTCCTCCGACCGGCTCGCCGCCGACCGGCGGATCCGCTACTTCGCCGGCGAGGACGTGGTGGCCCACCTCCTCCAGAACGGCGGCTTCGACCCGTCCCTGGGCGCCCGCCCCCTGCGCGGCGCGGTCCAGCGACTCGTCGAGGGGCCCATCGCCGAGCGCATCCTCGCCGGCGAGCTCATGCCCGGAGACGAGGTGGAGGTCGCGGTCGAGGCGGGCGCGCTGGTCTTCCGGCGCATCGGCTGAGCGGGCCGGATTTCACTCTAAGTAAAGTTCGCGCTCCTTCAGGTAGGCGAGGACTCCGGTGGGCACGAGGGACGACACGTCCTCCCCCCGGGCGAGCCGCTCCCGCACCACCGTGGAGGAGACGTCGGGGAGCACCGGACCGTCGCCGAAGGCGGCCTCGCCGGCCCTCCCGACCACGATCACCCGCGCCAGCTCCCGGACCCGATCGAACCGGTACCACCTGGGCGTGTCGGCCACGATGTCGGCTCCCACCACCAGCGTGAAGCGCCGGTCGGGGTGCTTCTCCACCAGGTACTCGAGCGTCCGCGCCGTCTTGCCCACCAGCGGATCGTCCTTCAGGTCGGCCTCGGCCGTGCACACGTGCAGGCCGCGGAGCGGCGCCGCGGCCAGCTCGCACATGCGCACCCGGTCCTCGAAGGGAGCGAGCACCTTTCCGAACGGATGGCGGTAGGACGGAAGCATCCAGACCTCCGACACGCCCTGGGTGGCGAGCGTCCAGTAGGCGGCCATCACGTGCGCCACGTGCGGCGGGTTGAAGGAGCCCCCGAGGATCGCGGTCTGTCTCATCGCCCCATCCTGCCCCAAACCCAGGGCTCAGTCGCGGTAGCGAAGGAACCGGGCCCGGCGGCGTTCGAAGGCCCGCTCCTCCCCGGCGAAGGCCCGGGCGAGCTGCCGCGCGCCGTCCCCGGCCTCGATGGCACGCCGCTCCCGGTCGGAGCCGCAGAGCAGGTCGAAGGCCGGGATCCCCTCGACGAACTCGTAGCGCTCGGTTCGCCAGGCGAACCGGTCGGGGTCCTGCGCACGGGCCACCGCCACGCAGGCGAGCCCGGTCCGGAACGGGCGGAACGCCGCCGCGTCGTGAACGTGCAGCTCGACCCCGTGGCAGAGCCGCCCCGCGTGCTTGTCCCAGGTGGGGGTGAACCCGGCCGCGCGGAACCGGACGCCGGGGAGCCGCTCCGCCGTGAGGTCGGCGGCGAGCTGGAGCGCGTCGAGCCACGGCGCGCCGAAGAGGTGGAAGGGTCGGGTCGTTCCCCTTCCCTCCGAGAGGTTGGTCCCCTCGAGGAGGCACATGCCCGGGTAGACGAGGGCCGCCTCCGGGGTGGGCATGTTGGGGGAAGGCAGCACCCAGGGCAGACCCGTCTCGCCGAAGGAGATCCGCCGCCGCCAGCCCTCGCAGGGCACCACCTCGAGGTCGAGGTCGAACCCGCGCTCCTCCCGGAAGAGCGCGGCCAGCTCGCCGACCGTCATCCCGTGGCGCACGGACAGATCGTGCATCCCGCAGAAGCTCTCGAATCCGCTCCGGAGCGCGGGCCCCTCCACCAGCTGCCCGCCGATGGGGTTGGGCCGGTCGAGGACGACGAAGCGAAGCCCCGCCTCGGCGGCCGCCTCCATGCAGAGCATCATGGTGGCCTGGTAGGTGTAGAATCGGGTCCCCACGTCCTGCACGTCGAAGACCAGCGCGTCGAGTCCGGCGAGCTGCGACCGGCGGGGGCGGAGCGACTCGGGAGCCGACCCGTACAGGGAGTGAACGGGAAGCCCCGTGACCCGGTCCCGGCCGTCCCCCACCGCCTCCATGTACTGGACGTCGCCCCGGACCCCGTGCTCCGGGCCGAAGAGCGCCGTCAGCCGGACCCGGGGGGCGGCGGACAGGATGTCGGCGGCGTGGCGGAGCCGGCGATCGACCGCCGTGGGGTTGCACACCAGCCCCACGCGGAGACCCCGGAGCGGCGCGAACCTCCGCCGCGCGAGCACCTCCAGCCCGGGCACCACCTCGGTCGCACGCCTCCGCGGCATGCCCCGCATCTTACCCGTCCTTCCCCCGGCTGCGGGGACCTGTGGCAAACTCCCCCGCCACGAAAGGAGGCGCGGGTCCATGGCGAGAAGCTGGAAAGCGGGCGGCGTGGCCCTGTTCCTCGCGGCATGGGGCGCGAACCTGGCCTTCGACGCGCTGTACTGGGTGGTTCCCCTCCTGGCGCCGCCCCACCTCCTCCACGACCACATGCCCGAGGCCATCCGGCTCATGGTCTCCCCGGCGGTGCTCGCACCGGTGACCTCGGCGGTGCTGGCCGCCATCGCGCTGCTGGTGCTCTCCCTGGTGCCGCCGGGAACGGCGAGGCGGGTGTGGCGCCTCACCGCGTGGCTCCTCTTCTTCTGGTTCCTCTCGGAGGGGCTGCTCGCCTGGGTGTGGCTCGACGCGCCGGGAACGGTGGTGGCCGCCTCGCTCGCCGCCGGAGTGGTGCGGAGCCTCGCCATGGCCGGACTCCTCGTCTGGCTCCAGGGGTCGCCCGCGGGGGACCGTTGACCGCCCACGCGCGAACGCTGGAGGAGCTCGGATGGCCGCGCATCCTGGATGCGCTGTCGGCGCGATGCCGGACGGCCGGAGGGAAGGCACGAGCCGCCGGGCTCCCCTTCCTCGACGGCCCCGCCGAGGTCCGCGAGGCGCTCGCGCGGATGGGCGAGGCGCGCGCCCTCTCCGAGTCCCGCACCACGCTCCCCATCTCCACGCCGGGGGAACCGGCCGCGGCGCTCGAGCGGGCCGGCAAGGGTGGCGTGCTCGAACCTCTCGCGCTGCGCGACGTGGCGGCGCTGGCACGCTCGGCGGCCCGGACCCGGGCCGCGCTCTCCTCCCGCCAGGCCGAGATGCCGCGCCTCTGGGCGCTCGCCGAGCCGCTCTCGGACGGGGAGCGGCTGGCCGACCGGATCGACGCCGCCATCGAGCCATCGGGGGTCGTCTCCGAGCGGGCCAGCCCGGAGCTGTCGCGGCTCCGGGACCGGGCGCGCGGCCTGCACCGGAGCATGAAGGTCCGCATCGAGGAGCTGCTCGTCGACGACGGGGTCTCCCGTCACCTGAGGGACGGCTACTTCACCATCCGGAACGAGCGGTACGTGCTCCCGGTCCTGGCGAGCTCCCGGGCGGCGGTTCCGGGCATCGTCCACAACGCCTCCCAGTCCGGCCAGACCCTCTTCGTGGAGCCCGACGGCATGGTGGAGATGGGCAACGAGCTCGCCATCGCGAACGCCATGGCCGCGGAGGAGGAGGAGCGCATCCTGCGCGACCTCACCGAGGGCGTCACCGCCCGGGCGGCCGAGCTGACCCGCGACCTGGCCATCCTCTCGGGGCTCGACCTGCTGGAAGGGCAGGCGCTGTTCGCCTCCGACCTCGACGCCACGGCGCCCGAGGTGGTCGCGCCGGGCGAGGGGATCGCGCTCCGCGACCTGCGCCATCCCATCCTCGTCCTGCAGAAGAAGAAGGTGGTGTCGAGCGACCTCCGGCTCGAACCGCCGGCGCGGACGCTCGTGGTCTCCGGCCCGAATGGCGGCGGCAAGACGGTGGCGGTCACGGCGGTGGGTCTGTCGGCGCTCCTGCTCAAGGCCGGGTTGCCCATCGCGGCCGGCGCTGGGTCCCGGCTCCCCTTCTACCCGTCGGTGCGGGCGGCGGTGGAGGAGCACGGCGACCTGGCGCGCGACCTCTCCACCTTCACGGCCCACCTCACGGCGGTGCGGGACATCTGCGAGGTCGCGAGCCCCGGCGCGCTGGTGCTGGTGGACGAGATCGCCGCCGACACCGACCCGCGCGAGGGAGCCGCGCTCGCCGCCGCCCTGCTCGAGGACCTCCTCGAGCGCGGCGCCACGGTGCTCGTCACCACCCACCTCGACGAGCTGAAGGCACTCGCCCTCTCCGACCCCCGCTACGCGAACGCCCGGGTGGGGTTCGATCCGGAACGGCTCGCCCCCACCTTCCAGCTCCACCTGGGAAGCCCGGGGAGCTCCTCGGCCATCGAGGTGGCCCGCCGGGTCGGGCTCCCGGAGAAGGTGATCGAGCGGGCCCGCGCATCCCTGTCCGGCCGCGGCGGGGCGCTGGGCGAGGCGCTCCGCTCGCTGTCGGCCGAGCGGTCGGCGCTGGAGGCGCAGCGCGCCGAGCTGGCCCGGGAGGCGGAGGGCGCCCACCGGCGGGAGGAGGCGGCCCGGCGCAGGGAGGAGGGCGCGTTCCGCGCCGAGAAGGAGGCGGCGGCGCGTGTCGCCTCCTCGCTCGCGGAGGAGGTCGAGGAGGCGCGCGACGAGGTGCGGCGCGTGCTCGCCGCGCTGCACTCTGCACCCACGGTGAAGAAGGCCAGCGAGACGGCACGGCAGCTCGAGGAGTGGGCCGGGTCGCTGGAGAGGTCGTCCCGCGTGGCCGCCTCCCAGGCGGCCGCCGCCCCCGAGGCCGCGCCGGACGGGGCTCTGGAGCCCGGTGTCCGGGTCCGCGTCGCCTCGCTCGGCCAGGAGGGTGAGGTGCTGGAGCTCCAGGGGGACGAGGCGGTGGTCCAGCTCGGAGCGCTCCGGATCCGCAGGCCCCGGAGCGATCTCCTCCCGCTGCGGGGGAAGGCCCGCGCCGCGCCGCTGGCCCGCTCCCGGCAGGATCGGATGCGGGCCGCAGAGGAGTCGCGCCCGGCTCCGGTGACGAGCACCTCGAATCGCCTGGACGTGCGCGGGATGCGCGCCGAGGAGATGCTGCGGGAGGTGGAGCGCTTCCTCGACCGGGTCGTCACCGAGGGTGCGATGGAGGTGTTTGTCCTACATGGGCACGGGACCGGCGCACTCAAAGAGTCTCTCAGAGTGTACCTCCGAGAATCGCCTTATGTTGCCGAGTTTCGAAAAGGGAACTTCCATGAAGGGGGCGATGCGGTTACCCTCCTGACCCTTCGACGCTGAACCGGACCGCCATGCTTCCGCCACGCATTCTTCACCGACGGCGGCCCCGGGATGACGTACACATGACCGGCCTCCCGATGGAGGCCTTTCCCGGGCACCCCCGCCCGAACCATGGAGCCTAAGCTGATGCGAACCACTTCCGCTCTCGGAGCCGCGGCGTTGCTGGCCGTCCTCCCCGTCGCCGTTCACGCCCAGACCGCCACCGCCACCGAGTCGGTGACCGAGAAGAACACCACCATCGTCATCAAGGAGGCGCCGAAGCCCTCGCCGGTCACCTTCACGCCGTACGGGTTCGTCCTCCTCAACGCCTTCTTCAACGACTCCGCCGGCGCCCGCAATTACCCCTTCCCGAGCGTCTGCACCGGTGGCGCCCAGTGCGAGGGCAACATCCTCATGGACGTCCGCCAGTCCCGGGTCGGCACCCGCCTCGCGTTCAACGACAAGGCCGGCTGGACCGGCGCAACCCTCTCCGCCCTCCTCGAGATCGACTTCCAGGGCGGCTACAACGGCACGCCCACCGGTTCGTTCGGCTTCTACAGCCCGATCGTCCGGCTCCGGAAGGCCTACATGGATGCGGCCTGGGGCACCGAGTCGAAGTTCACCATCCGCGCCGGCCAGGACGACATCCTCACCTCGCAGCTCCGCCCGGTCTCGCTCGCCTACATCGCGAACCCGCTCTTCCAGTACGCCGGCGATCTCAACGGCCGCTCGCCGATGATCGCGCTGCGCTACGACCTCACCCCGAAGAACGGCCTCAACGTCTCGGCCGCTGTCGCCATCGCCAACCCCCAGGACAACACCTCGGCCGACTACGGCTCCCAGCCGGGCGCCGCCATCGACCTCGGCGCCGGCAACCGGTCCCGCATGCCTTCGTTCCAGGGGCGGGTGGGCGCGGGCTTCGCGAAGGACGGCAAGCAGATCGCCTTCGTGAACGTGTGGGGCGGTCTCCAGAAGGAGCGCTTCATCCAGACGAGCGATGACACGGCCCAGGACTCGACCGCGAGCATCATCGGCGGTGACCTCACCCTGAACCTCTGGATGTTCCAGGCCCTCGCCTCGGGCTACAGCGCCAAGGGCTGGGACCAGCCGGGGGCGCTCGGCGCCAGCCAGGGCATCCTCCCCTCGGCAACGCTCGTCCCGGGCAAGACCACCTACACCATCAACAGCCTGACCGCGGCCCAGGCGCTGGGCGGCTGGTTCCAGCTCTCGGTTCGCCCCATCGACGCGGTGCAGATCTACGGCGGCTGGGGCGGCACGCAGAGCGGCATGAACCAGTACGCCGGCACGCTCTTCCAGAGCACGGCGGCCACCGCAGCCGCCACCCGCGTCCAGAACTTCACCTGGGCAGCCGGCGTCATCGGCTACGCAGGCAAGAACTGGCGCTTCTCGGCCGAGTACGCGCGCTCCACCAGCTACTTCCTGAGCAGCTCCGACTTCTCTCAGGGTCAGTTCTCGATCAACTCGCAGCTCGTCTTCTAGAAGCGGTTGCGGGTCTCCGGTAGCTCCCGGATCCCGAGCAACTCTGTGCAAGGCAAAAAGCCGGGGCCCCCACGGGTCCCGGCTTTTTTTTCGCCATTCGCGTGTGCTATGAGTCAATGTTCGAGAAGCGCTCCAGACCGCGTCCCCCGCCCCGGAGATACATGACGATGACTCGGCTTCCCCTCGTGGTCCTCGCTGCCCTGCTGCTCGCCCCTTCCACCGCATTCGCCCAGGTCAAGATCGGCGTCATCAACTCGATGACCGGACCTCAGGCCCCCATCGGCGAGAACCTCACGAACGGCATCAAGCTCGCCGAGGAAGATCTCAAGGCGAAGGGCATCTCGGTCCAGCTCGTCTGGGAGGACGACACCGGCAAGCCGCAGGTCGGCCTCTCGGCCATGGACAAGCTCGCCACCCGCGACCGGGTCGCCGGCGTGGTCGGCGCCTACACCTCGGCGGTCACCAACGCGGTCGCCAAGAAGGCCGAGGAGTACAAGGTCCCGCTCGTGAACCCCGTCGCCTCCAAGGAGGAGATCACGCGGCAGGGCTACAAGTACGTGTTCCGCGTCTCGGCCACCACCGGCGACTACGCCTCCATCCTCCTCGACATGGCGACCACGCTCGGCAAGCCGAAGACCATCGCCATCCTCTCCGAGAACACCGACTTCGGGGTCTCCGGCGCGAAGAGCGCCAAGGCCTACGCGGAGAAGAAGGGCATCAAGGTGGTCTTCGAGGAGGCCTACTCCCCCGGCTCCCCCGACTACCGCTCCACGCTCGTGAAGGTGAAGGGCTCGAACCCCGACATCATGTTCATGGTCTCCTACGTGGCCGACGCCATCACCCTCATGCGCCAGTCCCGCGAGCTGCAGCTCACCCCCATGGCCTTCCTCGGCGCCGGCGCCGGCTTCTCCACCGCCCAGTTCGCGAGCGAGAAGAACATCTCCAACTCGGTCTTTTCCTCCACCCAGTGGACGCCGGACGTGAGCTGGAAGGGCTCCAAGGCCTTCGGTGATCGATACCAGAAGCGCTTCGGGAAGGAGCCCACCTACCACGCCGCGAATGCCTACACCGCCATGATGATCATGGGCGAGGTGGCCTCGAAGGCGGCCGGCGATCGCGAGAAGGTCGCGGCCGGACTTCGCGCCGGCAACTGGGACGGCCTCTTCGGGCCGGTGAAGTTCGAGGACTTCGACGGCTACCAGAACCAGAACAAGCACCAGATGCTGGTCGAGCAGGTCCAGGACGGCAAGTACGCCACCGTCTGGCCGCCCGCCCTCCAGAGCGGCAAGCCCATCTGGCCGTTCCCCGGCTGGAAGTGATCGACCGGGGACCCGGCCGATGACCATCTTCCTGCAGTCGCTGCTCTCGGGGATCCTGATCGGAGGGGCCTACGCTCTCATCGGCGTGGGTCTCACCATCATCTTCGGCGTGATGCGCATCATCAACTTCGCCCACGGCGACCTGGTGATGCTGGGGATGTACGCCTCGTACTTCCTCTTCACGCTGGGGAACGTCGACCCATTCGTGTCGATCGTGTTCGTCTTCCCCCTGCTCTTCCTCTTCGGCGCCATCCTGCAAAAGACCGTCATCAACCGGGTCCTGAACGCCCTCCCGCAGAACCAGATCCTGCTCACCATCGGCATCGGGCTCATCCTGAGCAACACGATGATGCTGCTCTTCACCTCCGACTACCGGATCATCTCGACCAGCTACTCCTCGGGAAGCTTCCGCCTCGGCGAGATCTCGGTCTCCACACCGCTGCTCCTCTCCTTCGGGATCACCGGGCTGGTGACGGCCATCCTCTACTGGTTCCTCCTGAAGACCGACACCGGGCAGGCCATCCGCGCCACCGCGCAGGACCGGGACGCCGCGCAGCTCATGGGCGTGAACGTGAAGCGGATGAGCGTGCTCGCCACCGGTCTCGGGGCGGGGCTGGCGGCCGTGGCCGGCGCGCTCATCTCGCCCACCTACTACATCTTCCCGCAGGTCGGGCAGCCGTTCACCCTCAAGGCCTTCGTCATCGTGGTCCTCGGCGGCATGGGCAGCGTGATGGGGGCCACGGTGGGCGGGATCATCATCGGAGCCACCGAGTCGCTGGCCGGCGCCTACATCAGCTCCGGGTTGAAGGACCTCGTGGTCTACGTCCTCTTCCTCCTCATCCTCCTCTTCAAGCCTGCCGGTCTCTTCGGAAAGTCGCGGGTCTAGCGCATGCCCCCCCGAACCCGAACCCGAACTCGAGCGCGCGGCCTCTCCGCCTTCTCGATCGTCGCCTTCATCGCGGCGGTGGTGCTGCTGGCGCTCTTCCCGAAATTCGTGGAGAACCCGTACGCGGTCCACCTCATGGTCACCTTCTTCCTGGCCGTCATCATGGGTGAGGCCTGGAACCTCATCGGCGGCTACGGCGGGCAGTACTCGGTCGGACACGCCGCCTACTTCGGCATCGGCGCCTACACGGTACTCGTCCTCCTGCAGACGAACGGCGTGGCTCCCTGGTGGGGCCTCCTCCCGGCGCTCGCCCTGGCGCTGGGGGTGGCCGCCATCGTGGGGAGCATCACCTTCCGCCTGCGCGGCCCCTACTTCGTGCTCGCCTCCATCGCGGTGGCCGAGATCTTCCGGCTCGTGGCCCTGAACTGGAAGTCGGCGACCAACGGAGCGGAGGGGATCCTGCTCTCCGGCGTACCCCCCATCGTCATCGGCGGCACGGAGATCGTGAACTTCAGCTCCAAGGTGCCCTTCTACTACATGGGGCTCGCACTGGCCGTGTTGACGGTGCTCGTCACCGTCTGGTTCCAGGGCTCCAAGCTGGGCTACTACCTCCAGGCCATCCGCGAGGACCAGGACGCGGCGAACTCGCTCGGCATCCCGCTCACCTTCTACAAGAACATCGCCCTCATGATCTCGGCCTTCTTCACCGCCTGGGCCGGGGCGCTCTACGGACTCTACGTGGGATTCATCGATCCCCAGACCGCGGTGGGGCTCGACATCTCGGTCCAGATCGTCCTCACCGCCATCATCGGCGGCATCGGGACGGTGTTCGGGCCCGTGGTCGGCGCCGCGATCCTCGTCGCCCTCTCCGAGGCGCTCCGCTCCAACGCCATCACCGATCTCCTGGTGGCCGGCGGCCTGGTGAGCGAGACGTCCTCCATCGGGATCTTCCTGAAGGACCACCTCTCCCACGCCCACATGCTCATCTACGGGTTCCTGGTGGCGATCGTCATCCTCTTCATGCCCGACGGCGTGCTGGGTGCGGTGAACAACGCCGCGCGACGGCGTCGTGCCCGGGCGGCGGCGGGAGGTGCCCGATGAGCGAGACCGACAGCCCCATCCTGGACATCCAGCACGTCAGCAAGCAGTTCGGGGGCCTGGCGGCCAACTCCGACGTCTCCTTCTCGATGACCGAGGGGATGATCCTGGGGCTCATCGGGCCGAACGGCGCCGGCAAGACCACCCTCTTCAACTGCATCACCGGCTACTACCCGCCCACCAAGGGCGACGTGATCTTCAAGGGAAAGCGGCTCAACGGCATGACCCCTGACCAGGTCTGCAAGCTGGGCATGGTTCGCACCTGGCAGAAGGTCCGCCCCCTCGCCAAGCTCTCGGTGATCGACAACGTGGTGGTCGGAGCGCTGGTCCGCACCGGCTCCGTGCCCGAGGCCAGGGAGATCGCCCGGGAGCAACTCCACGTGGTGAAGCTGGCCCACAAGGCAGACTTCCTCGCGGGCGGGCTCCCCATCGGCGAGCGAAAGAAGCTGGAGGTGGCCCGCGTCCTCGCCACCAAGCCCGACCTGCTCCTGCTCGACGAGGTCATGGGTGGCCTCAATCCAGCCGAGAGCGAGGACATCATCCAGCTCATCCTGGAGATCAAGCAGCGCGGCCTCACCCAGATGGTCATCGAACACGACATGAAGGCCATCATGCGCATCTCCGATCGGATCGTGGTGCTCAACTCGGGCGAGAAGCTGGCCGAGGGTGCGCCGCTGGAGATCGTATCCAACCCCGAGGTGGTCACCGCCTATCTGGGCGAGGCCCACACCTGACCGAGGAACCCGTGCTCCGGATCGCGAACCTCGATTTCAGCTATGGCGACCTCCAGGTCCTCTGGGACGTTTCACTCGACGTGAAGCAGGGGGAGATCGTCACCGTCCTCGGCGCGAACGGCGCCGGCAAGTCCACCACGCTCAAGAACGTCTCCCGGCTCGTGCGCCCGAGCAAGGGCTCCATCACCTTCGATGGGCACGACCTGTGCGCCCTCGAATCGCACCAGGTGGTGGAACTGGGCGTGGTGCAGGTGCCGGAGGGGCGCCGAATCTTCCCCGAGATGACGGTCCTCGAGAACCTGCGCATGGGGTCGTTCCTCAAGTCCACGCGCCCCGACCGGCAGCGCAACATCGAGCGAGCCTTCACCCTCTTCCCCCGGCTCGCCGAGCGGCAGAAGCAGCTGGGAGGCACCCTCTCCGGAGGCGAGCAGCAGATGCTCGCCATCGGGCGGGGGCTCATGACCAACCCGCGGCTCATGCTCCTGGACGAGCCCTCGCTCGGGCTCTCGCCGCTCTTCGTGAGGAACATCTTCGAGATCATCAAGGAGATCAACAAGCAAGGAACCACGATCCTCCTCGTGGAGCAGAACGTTTTCCAGTCCCTGCGCATCTCTCATCGAGCCTTCGTCCTGGAGACCGGAAGGGTGGTACTCTCGGGCACAGGTGAAGAGCTGCTCGGCAACGAGCATGTGAAGAAGGCGTTCCTGGGAGCCTGAGCGAACCATGACCAACGATCCGAGCATGACCAAGGTCCGGCGGTGGATGACGCCGAGCCCGATGACCATCGACGACGGCGCGAGCATCGTGGAGGCGATCCACAAGCTCAAGGAGAAGAACATCCGGCGGCTGCCGGTGATGCACGGCGGCAAGGTCGTCGGCGTGGTCACCGAGAAGATGCTGAAGGACTTCACTCCGAGCAAGGCGACCAGCCTCGACACCTGGGAGGTGCACTACCTCCTCGCCCGCACCCCCGTCACCTCGGCCATGAATTCCGCGCCGCACAAGGTCAGCCCGGACGACGAGATCGCCGACGTGGCGAAGCTCATGGAAGACCGGAAGCTGAACGGCGTGCTCGTGGTGGACGAAAAGGGGGGTCTCGTCGGGATCCTCACCACCACGAACTGCCTCGAGGCCCTCATCGGCTTCGCCAAGGCCTTCGCGAAGTAGCCCTCGCGGGCATCGACCGAGGAGGCACGATGCGTATCGCCTCTCACGACCGGGGCGAGATCCTCGCCCTGGCCGGCTTCCAGCACCTCTCCCCCGCGATCCGGGACGGCAAGGCCGTCCTGGTCGGCGAGGGGGAGAACACGGGGCGCGTCGGCTGGGACCTCTTCTTCGCCTCGCTCGACCGGGCCGGTCTCGAACTGGCCTGGGCCACCGAGGACGCGGCTTCGGTGGCGGCGATGCGGGGCGGCAAGGCCGCCTAACGCCTCCGGCGCTTGCTTCCCTTGCCCTTCGCGGCAGGACGCTCCCGACCCGCCTTCCGTCCACGTGCCCCGCGCCCCGCTGGCGCCGGGCGCTTCTCGCCCACGACCCCCACGAGGGTGAGGTCGATCCGGCGTCGAACCGGGTCGGCGGCCTGCACCTCCACCTCGACGTCGTCCCCGACCCGGTAGGATCGCCCGCTGCGGGGCTCGACGAGCGCGTGCCCCTCCTTGTCGAGGACGAAGCCCTCGCCCAGGTCCTCGGCCTTCACGAGCCCCTCCACGTGCCATCGGCCCAGCGAGACGAAGAGTCCGAACTCCACCACCGCCGAGACCGTGCCCGGGCTCCGCTCCCCCACCCGTTCGGCCATGAAGAGGGCCGCGTAGTAGGCGGAGATGTCGCGCTCCGCCTTCATGGCGGCCCGCTCCCGGTCGGACGCAACCATGGCGATCTGCTCCAGCTCCCCGGCGCGCGGGCGCCGGCCCGGCGCCGCCTGCAGCGCGTCCCGCAGCAGCCGGTGCACGACCAGGTCGGGGTAGCGCCGGATGGGGGAGGTGAAGTGGAGGTAGTGCTCGGCCGCGAGGCCGAAGTGGCCGATGTTCTCCGGGCTGTAGACCGCCTGCATCATGGCCCGCAGGAGCAGCTGGTTGAGCGCGCGCTGCTGGGCGTGCCCCGCGAGCCGTTCGAGCAGGTCGGCGATGGCGAGCGGACCGGTCTCACCCTCCGGCACCTCGAAACCCTGGGCGCGGGCCAGGTCGAGGAAGGCCCCCAGCTTGTCCTCGTCGGGAAGGCCGTGGACCCGGTAGATGGTGGGCAGGTCCCGGTCGCCGAACCACCGCGCGACGGACTCGTTGGCCGCCAGCATGAACTCCTCCACGATGCGGTGGGCCCGGTTGCGGGGCCGCTGCTCGATGGCGAGCACCTTCCCGTCGTCCCCGAGGACGATCCGGGACTCCGGGAGGTCGAAGTCGATCGACCCGCGGCGGCGACGGACGCCTCCCAGGATCTCCTGGAGCTCGCCCATGCGGACGAAGGCCTCCCGAAGGAACTCGCGGTGCGGCACCCGATCTCCGTCGAGCATGCGCGCCACCTCGGTGTAGGTGCAGCGCGCAGCCGACCGCATCACGGCGGGATACACCTCGACGGGGCCGGGGGTACCCGATGCGTCGAAGCGCATGTCGGACACCATGCAGAGCCGCTCCACCTCCGGGTTGAGGGAGCAGATCCCGTTGGAGAGCCGCTCGGGGAGCATCGGCAGCACGGTGCCCGGGAAGTAGACGCTCGTCCCGCGGCGCAGGGCCTCCCCGTCGAGGGGGCGTCCCGGCCGGACGTAGTGGGAGACGTCGGCGATGGCGACCACCAGCCGGTAGCCGCGCCCGGGGAGCTTCTCGACGAAGACCGCGTCGTCGAAGTCGCGGGCATCCTCGCCGTCGATGGTGACGAGCGGGAGCCCGGTCAGGTCGCGCCGACCGGTGCGGTCCTCGGGGCGAACCCGGTCCGGAATCTGCTCGGCCTCGGCCACCACCTCCGGCGGGAAGATGTCTGCGAATCCGTGGGCGTAGGCGCTGCGGAGCACCTCGACCGAGGGCGCCTCGGGGTTCGTGATCCGGTCCACCACCCGCCCGGCGAGCGGACCTTCACCCGACTCGAGCCAGACCTTGGCCACCTCCCCGTCGCGGACGAGCCGGGTCTCGGGAACGGGCACGACCGGCGGAAGCTGATCGTCCACGGGGACGACGAAGCTCTTCGCGCCGCGGGCGGCGTAGGCGCCGATGAGCATCCGGCGCCCCCGCTTCACCACCTCCACCACGCGCGCCTGGTCGCCGCGCCGGCCGGAGAAGACCTCGAATCGCACCACGTCGCCGTCCACGCCCCCGCCTCCGTCGCCGGGGGCTACGAAGAGGTCGGGCCCCTGCCGGTCGAGCCGGGCCAGGAATCCGAAACCTTCCCGGTGGCGCGTGTAGAGCCCCACGAGCCCCTTTCCCGCCTGCTCCGCGCCGCCCGCCCGGCGCACGGGGGTCCCTCCCCGCTCCCGACGACCCGCGGGCGTTGGCGCCGCCGCTCGAGTCACCGGGATCGCGAAGCGGCCGCCCATCTCCGCGACCGCGCCTTCCCGGACGAGCCGCTTCATCACCCGCGAGGCGGCGCGGCGGGCCTTGGGATGGGTTCCCAGGCGCGACAGGAGGTCGGGGAGCGAGACGGCCTTCCCCCCGGCGCGGCGGAGCTCGGCGACGAGCGCCTCGGGGCGCACCTCGGGGACGGGGCGTTCGGGCATGAACGGATGTTGTCACGGACGCGTCCGGCCCGCTAGAACCGGAGGGTGCTCTCGCCCACGGAAGCGCTGTCCCGGATCCTCGCTGGCCTCGCCGACGTGGCCCCCCTGCCCCCGGAGCGGGTCCCGCTCCAGGCCGCCCTGGGGAGGGCGCTCGCCGAGGACGTGCGGGCCGAGCGCCCCCTGCCCCCGTTCGACAACGCCCAGATGGACGGGTATGCCCTGCGCGCCTCCGACGCGCCCCGATCCGGCGCCCGGCTGCCGGTGGCCTTCGAGATCTTCGCGGGCGACGACCGCTCCCGCCCGCTCCCCGCGGGAGCGTGCGCGCGGATCTTCACCGGGGCGCCGCTCCCTCCTGGCGCCGACTGCGTGGAGATGCAGGAGGAGGTGGTCCGCAGCGGTTCCCGCGCCCGGTTCCGCCGGGCCGGCGAGACGGGCCGATTCGTCCGCCGCGCCGGCGCCGACGTGGCCCGGGGCTCGGTGGCGCTCCCGGCCGGCCTCGAGGTGGATGCCGGAGCCATCGGCATGGCGGCCGCCCTGGGACTCCCCGAGCTCCCCGTGCACCGGCGGCCGCGCGTCGGGATCCTCGCCACCGGGGACGAGATCGTCCCGCTGGGCCGCACGCCGGGCCCCGGCCAGATCTTCGAGTCGAACGGACACCAGCTGGAGGCCGCCTGCGCCGAGGCCGGAGCCATCCCGGTGCGGCTTCCCCTGGCCGGCGACGACCCGGCATCGCTCCGACGGTCCCTGGCCGCGGCGGGGGGCCTGGATGCGCTCGTCTCCATCGGAGGGGTCTCGGTGGGCGACCGGGACCTGGTCCGGGACGGGCTGACCCGCGCCGGCGCGCGCCTCGACTTCTGGAAGGTCGCGATGCGCCCGGGGAAGCCGGTGACCTTCGGACGCTGGGGGCGCATGGCCGTCTTCGGGCTGCCCGGGAATCCGGCCAGCTCGCTCGTCACCTTCGAGCTCCTCGTGCGCCCCGCACTCCGGGCGCTGGCGGGCCTGCGCGGAACCGGCCGGATGGTGCTGCGCGCCCGGCTCGGCGCGGCGGAGGAGAAGCCGGCCGGCCTCACGCTCTACCTCCGGTGCCGCCTTCGGCGCACGGGCGACGCACTCTGGGTAGACGGACTTCGCACCCAGCAGAGCGGCCACCTCACCTCGGTGGTGGGGGTGGAGGGGCTCGCGGTCCTCCCGGCCCGCGCCACCCGCCTGGCACGCGGACGATGGGTGGATGTGATCCTGGTGCGACCCCCGTAGGGGGGTCACCGGGGGTCTACCGTTTTGCTCGACCCCCGCTCCGGGCAATGTTAGAGAACAGTCCGCCATGGCCAAAACCAAGACTCGTCGTGCATCGCTCTCCGAGAAGTTCGCCGCCAACCTGAAGTCCGAGCGGATCCGCCGCAAGCTCTCCCAGGAGATCCTTGCGAAGAAGGCGGGGCTCTCGGTCTCCTACATCTCGATGCTGGAGCGCGGCCAGCGCTCCCCGCCGCTCGACACGCTCGAGGCCCTCGCGAAGGCGCTCAGCGTCTCGCCGGCCTCGCTCATCGCCTAGCCCCGTCCGGACCGTTTCCATGGACCGGATGGTGCAGTGCAAGAAGCTCGGCAGGGAGCTTCCTGGGCTCGCGTACCCGCCGTTTCCGAACGAGCTCGGCCAGCGCATCTTCGACTCCATCTCCCAGGAGGCCTGGAAGATGTGGCTCGAGCACTTCAAGATGATCCTGAACGAGTACCGGCTGGCACCGGGCGATCCCAAGACCAACCAGATCCTGTTCCAGCAGGCGGAGCAGTTCTTCTTCGGCGCGGGGGCACAGCTCCCGCCCGAGTTCGTCCCTCCGCCGCGCAAGGGCTAGTGCGTGCGGGGCGAGGGCGAGGTCCTCCTCGTCTCCACGTACGAGCTGGGGCACTCGCCCCAGGGCATCGCCTCCCCGGCCGCGTTCCTGGTGCGCGCCGGATTCCGTCCGGCCGCCCTCGATCTGTCGCTGGAGCCGCTCGACCCGCAGCGCATCCGCCGCGCGCGCCTCGTCCTCCTCTCCGTCCCCATGCACACCGCGCTCCGGCTCGGGCTGGACGCGGCAGCCCGCATCCGGTCCCTCCATCCCGGAGCGCTCCTCGCCTTCCACGGGACGTACGCCCCGCTCCACGCGCCCCTGCTCCTCGAGGCGGGAGCCTCCGCGGTGCTGGGCGGGGAGTGCGAGGAGGAGATCGTGTCGCTCGCCCGGGCCATCGAGCGGGGCGAGGACCTGTCCCGCTTCACGCAGCACGGCGGTGCGGAGGCGTCGCTCGCTCGGCTCGACCTCCCCGTCCCGCTCCGCGACCTCCTCCCCGCGCCGGACCGCTACGCGCGGCTCCGGGAGGTGGACGGAACCGAGCGAACGGCCGGCTACCTGGAGGCGACACGCGGCTGCCTGCACCGATGCAGGCACTGCCCGATCCCGGCGGTGTACGGGGGGCGCTTCTTCGCGGTCCCCGCCGACGTGGTCCTCGCCGACGCCGCATGGCAGGTGTCGCGAGGGGTGAGCCACTTCACCTTCGGCGACCCCGACTTCCTGAACGGTCCCGGCCACGCCACCCGCATCGCCCGGGAGCTCCACCGTCGCTTCCCTTCCGTGACCTTCGACTTCACCGCCAAGGTCGAGCACCTGGTGCGCCACGCGCCGCTCCTGCCGGAGCTCGCGGAGCACGGGGCGATCTTCGCCGTCTCGGCGGTGGAGTCCCTCAGCGAGCGGGTCCTCGCCAAGCTCGAGAAGGGGCACACGCGGGAGGATGTCTTCCAGGCCTTCGACGCCTGCGACCGGGCCGGCCTCCCGCTTCGCCCGACGCTGGTCCCCTTCACGCCGTGGGAGACCCTGGACGGCTACCTCGACCTGCTCTCGACGTTCGAGGAGCGCGGCTGGATGGGACGGCTCGATCCGGTCCAGCTCTCCCTGCGCCTCCTCGTCCCGCCCGGATCCCTCCTCCTCGGAGATCCCGACTTCCCGGTGGAGACGCTCGACCCGGCCGCGCTCACCTGGCGCTGGCGCAACCCCGATCCCCGGATGGACGAGCTCCAGGCCCGCGTGGCCGCGCGGGTGGAGGCCGGGGCCAGCCGGGGGGAGGACCCGGCGACCACCGTGGCGGACGTGAAGGCCCTGGCCCTCGCCGCGGCCGGGCGCGCCCACGTCCACGTGGCACGCCCCTTCTCCACCAGCGGGACTCCGCGCCTCACCGAGAGCTGGTTCTGCTGAGCGGAGCCGACGGCGGGGCAGTTGGCTCCGCGAGAAGGCGACCCGCGATAGGGGATGGCGCGGCGAGCCGAGCCCCGGGGAAGTAGTGGCGCAGGATCCGCTCGTACCCCTCCCCGGCCCCGGCGCGACGGATCGAGCCCGCCTGGCACAGCCCGACGCCGTGTCCGATCCCGCTGCCGGAGAGGAGCAGATCCTCCCCGCCGCCGGAGATGCCGAACCGGGCGCTGCGAACCTTTCCGTGGCCGAGCGCCCGGTCGAGGGCGCGGGTGAACGCCTCCCCGCCGACCGATGCCTCACCATCGGTGACACGGACCACGACGCCGCCCTGGCCTCGCTGGAAGCGGAGTTCCGAGGCGACCGGAACTTCCCGGGAACTCCCCGCGGCAGCGAGCTCGCGACTCGCCACCCTCGCGAACAGCCGAGCCGGGACGGTGGTCCGCCAGGGGGCCGCGGGGCAGGTCGGGTCGGGGACGGCGGCCGCTCCCGTCCCCTCGCCCCCGAAGACCTCCCGAGGATCGGCGGTGTGCCCTCCGCACGCGGCGTGGAAGGGTGCGGCGGCGATCGCGCCATCCGGGAGACGGAGCACCTCCCCTCGGGTGGCCCGGGCGGCCGCACGCGCGGAGGCCCGATGCGCTCCGGGCGCCTCCGTCCCCAGGACCTGGCAGTGGGCGAGGTCGCACAGGTCGGCGTCGGCGTGCCGTCCGCGGGCCGAGGCGGCGTAGGATCGGGCGACCACCGCGAGCGCCTTCAGGGCCTCCATCGGCGTTCCACCCTCGGTCTCGGCCGCCACCACCGAGGCCACGTGATCCTCGATCGCCATCCGGACCCCGATGGCCAGCTCGTCGCGATCGACCGCCAGGGAGACCGACCCCTGGTACTCCCTCGGGGGCGCGCCACGGACCGACAGGCGCCAGAGCGAGGCCGGGAAGACCCGGATGCCCTCCACGGGCCGGCCGTCGAGCAGGAGCCGTCCTCCCTCCACGGAGGCGACGTGCGACTCGCCCGGGCGGGAGAGCCGAAGGAGCTGCGGGTGGTGCCGGCCGAGGACGCGGACCGTCACCTCCTCGGGCATGGCGGCCGGAGCCGCCGAGAGGAGGAGCAGGATCGCGGCGAACGCCCCCGTCACGGTTCGCCGCCGCGCACCCGGTAGGTGGCGACCGAGAGCGGGGCCACGCCGCCCGGCACCCAGAGCTCCACGCGATGGCGCCCGGCGACCACCGGGAGGCGCGACGCGAAGGGGGCCTCGAGGCGCAGCACCGTGCCGTCGTCGGCCCGGAGCTCCACCCGGTGGGCACCGGCCGGCGGGCGGACGCGCACCGGGATCGACTGCGATCGAAGCGGGATCCCGGCGTCGAGCAGGTACTCGTCCCCGTCGCCCGGCAGCACGATCCGGCCGGGCTCCTGGTCCGCGGGCGCGGCCAGGGAGCGGGGGCCGCCGTCGATCCCCTCGGCGGCCGCCCAGCCGTAGAACTCGGGGCCGACGTCGAGTCCGCCCGCCCCCTCGTGCCGGTGCATGGCGCAACCCGCCCGGGGCGCCGTCCCCGGCAGGAAGATCTCCTCGACCGAGCCTGGACAGGCCGGCCCCGCCCTGCCCCCGGAGAGGACGCACACCCGCGCGTGCTCGAACCGGCTCCGGTCCACGAGCGGCGCGGGTTCGATCCCCCGCATGGACCGGGCCATCACCCGCGCGAAGATCGGGGCGGCGCCCGAGATCCCGGAGACCCCGCGCATGGGCCGCCCGTCGAAGTTTCCCGCCCAGATCGCGACGGTCCGCTCGGCCGTGTACCCCACCGTCCAGTTGTCCACGAAGGCGTGGCTCGTTCCGGTCTTGGCCGCCACCGGGAAGGGGAGCCGGAGCGCGTTGTCGAGCCCGAAGGCGGGGGCCCGGGCGCCCTCGTCGGAGAGGATGTCGGTGAGGAGCGCCACCGCGTCGGGCGGGAGGAAGCGTCCCGGCTCGACGTCCTGGGTGGGCGCGACCGGGCGCCCCGCGCCGTCCCATGCGGCGCGGACCTCGCGAAGCGGCTCGAGCCGCCCTCCCCGGGCCAGCCCCCGATAGGCCCGGACGAGTTCACGCAGAGTGACATCCCCGTTCCCGAGCACGATCCCGGCGCCGTAGACGTCCACCCCGTCCCGCAACGAGCCGAACCCGGCACGGCGCAGGACGTCGAGCACCCGGTCGGGTCCGAGCCGGTCGGCGAGGCGGACCGCCGGCACGTTGTAGCTGTTGGCGAGCGCGGCCCGCAGCCGCACCGGACCGTGGACCTTCCGGTCGTAGTTCCGGGGGATCCAGCGCCCCGACGCCGTCTGGAGCTCCACCTCGACGTCGGAGAGCAGCGTCGCCGTCGTGAGGCCGTCGGCGAGGGCCAGCCCGTAGGCGAACGGCTTGAGGGCGCTGCCCGGCTGCCGGGCCGACCGGGCGCCGTCGTTCTGCCCCAGCCGGTCCTCATCGTCGAAGTCGGCCGATCCGGCGTAGGCGAGGACCTCACCGGAGAGGTTGTCCACGACGAGGACCGCCGCCTGCTGCACGCGCCGGTCGGTCGAGACCTGCTCCCGGAGGATCGCCTCCACGTCGCCCTGGAGCGCCTCGTCGAGGGTGGTCTCGACCCGCACGGCCCGGCCCAGCCCCTGCTCCTCCCGGTGGGCGGCGAGCCAGGTGGTGAGATGCGGCGCGCCGAACGGGCGCGACGGCGCCACGAGGTCGAGCGGCGCTCCTGCCGCCTCCGCGGCCTCCGCCTCCGTGGCCGCTCCGGCGCGGACCATCCGGCGCAGCACGAGGTGCATCCTCGCGGCTGCGGCCTCCGGGCGTCGGCGCGGGTCGAAGCGGGCCGGGGATCCGGCCATCCCGGCGAGCATGGCCGACTGGCCGAGGGAGAGTGCCGCGGCAGGCCTTCCGAAGTACCCCTGTGCAGCCGACTCCACGCCCCGGAGGTCGTTCCCGAGGGCGATGCGGTCGAGGTAGGCGCGAAGACGCTCCTCCGTCGGGAGGTGAACCGTCAGGCGGAGGGCCCAGAGGGCCTCCTGGACCTTCCCGGCGAGGGTGCGCGGCCGCGGGACGAGCAGGCGCGCCAGCTGCTGCGCCACCGTGGAGCCGCCGCTCACGATCCGGCGTGCGCGGAGGTTCTCCCGCACCGCCCGTGCGACCGCCAGCGGGTCCACGCCGGGGTGGGACCCGAATCGCCGATCCTCCGTGGCGAGGAAGGCCCGGACGACCCGAGGAGGCAGCGGCTCCGCGGCGGGAAGGCCGATCCGGCGGCCATCCGCGCCGTCGTTCAGGTCCCGCAGCGGTCTCCCGTCCCGCCAGGTGAAGCGGAGCGTCTCCCGAGGAGTCCGGTCGAGGATGTCCCCGGGGAGCGGCGCCGCCACGAAGGCCACCGCCGACGCCACAGCGACGGAGGCGACGGTGATCGCGGAGAGGGCCGCCCGGCGCAGCCAGATGTGGCGACCGCGCGTCACCGGCTCCCCGGCGCCTCGGGGACACGAACCTGGAAGGTGCCTCCATCGGATCGGCCGAACACCTCGGGGGCGTACATCTCCTCGGCCTGTGCGGGCTTCGAGAGGAACGTTCCCGGCGTGGTGGCGCGGGCGATGAACGTGGCCTCGTGGATCCCGGGAGGCAGTTCGTCGGCGAAGAGGATGACCCGGTCGTCCCGCCGCTCCACGTGGCCGAACGGGCTCCAGGGCTGCGTTCCCGGCTCCTCGCCGGCGCGCGCCTGCGCCGAGGAGGCGAGGGAGGTATCGACCACCTCGAGCCCCGCCGGCACCGCGACGTCCACCGCGACGTCCCGGCGGGCCATCGGCGTCCCCACCCGCACCCGGACGCGGACCAGATCGCCGGCGCGGACCGCCCGCACCTGCCCTCCCCCGCTCCAGGGCTCGAACCATCGCTGCACGAACATCCCGCGGTCGAGCGGATCCACCGGCATCCGCTCGGGCGCGTAGCGCAAGAGCGCTCCGTAGTAGAGGACTCCCGCCCGACCGTCGCGCCGGAACTCGAGCGGCAGCCGCGCATCCCCCTTCCCGAGCTCCCCGATCGGCACCCGGCTGCGGGAGAGCGCCAGCGACCTCCCGTGGAAGGGGACCTCCGCGAGCGTGCGATCCCCCAGGACCGCCCTCCCGGTGAAGTCGGGGACGTCCCGCTCCTTCGTCCGGACCACCTCCGCCATGGCCGAGAGGGCGAAGGCGGCCTCCTGGGTGTTCCGGAACCGGCCGTCCCTGCCGCGCGCCCCGACGAGCCAGGTGGCCATCCGCCCCACGAAGGGGTGGTCCGGCGCCACGTCGGTCAGGGTCTGGAGGACGATGGCGGTCGTCCGGACGTCGGAGGACCATCGAGCCCGACCGCCCTCCGGCCCGTCCTCCATGTGGACCTCCCGGGGGGAGACCCGTGCCTGGCCGAGCACCTCGTCGAGCGTGGAGCGGGCGAGCGCCCGGCTCCCGCCGCCCACGAACATGGCGTCGGCGAGCATGGCCCGCGCGAAGAGCGGGAGCTCGTTCCGCTCCGCGTGAAGCGACGGATAGAACGAGCCCTTCGGCGCTCCCGTCCGCGCCAGCGCCCAGACGGCGAAGACGCGGGTGGAGGGGGACGGGGGGCGGCAACCCCACCCGCAGTCGGTGCACTTTCCGGCCGCCACGGTACCGGCGAGGTAGGCCTGGGCGCGCTGGAGCGCGGCCGCGTCCACCGGGAATCCGAGGCGGGCCGCCCGGCCCAGCGCGACCACCGCATAGGCCGACGCGAGCTCGTCGGAGCAACCGCTCCCGGGCCAGTAGCGGTAGCCGCCGTCCGGGTTCTGGAGCCCCTCGATCGCCTTCACCGTCCGCCGGATGATCTCGTCGGGATCCTTGGCCTGGAGGATGCGGAGCGAGTCCTCGCCCACCCAGTCGAGCATCCAGTCCGGAGCCGCCGGCGCCTTGGGGGTCGTGGCGGCCACGCCGAACCGCGCCTGGATCTCGCGGAGCGCGGTGAACGGCACGAGGCGGGAGGAGAGCTGCTCGAGGCACCCGTACGGATAGTCAACGAGCTGCCTCATGCTCTCCTGGAGCCCGGAGAGCGCCGTGGAGGACATCGTCATCTCGAGTCCTCCCACGCCGGGGCGCACGCCCGTGGGCGTGACGAGCGCCTCGCGCCCCACCTCGCGGGTGTCCCCGGCGACGGCGACCGCCTCCTGCGCCACGGGCAGGATCACCGGGATCCGCTGCTCGATCCCGTCCGATTCGCCACCTCCGCTGACCGTGAACCGGAAGACCGCCTCGCCCGCCTTCTCGGCGCGGAATCGGAACCGGACCTCCTGCGCCTTGCCGGCGACGACGTCCACCGTCCGGCGCGCCGCGCCCTCGAGCACGAGCCCGCTGGCCGACCCGTTCACCTCCACACGCCCCACCTTCCCGCCGGGTGCGTGCACCACCACGCCCGCCTCGAAGGAATCCCCCACGCGGGCCAGCCGCGGCAAGGCCGGGAGGACGAGGAGCGGCTTGGCGACGGTCACGCGGGTCTCGCCGCTCCCGCTCCGATCGCCGCGCGTGATCGCGAGGGCCATGATCCGGAAGGTGGTGAGGTTGTCCGGGAGGACGAACTCGACCTGCGCCCTCCCCTGCGCGTCGGTCAGGACCTCCGGGAGGAACACGGCCGTGGTCTTGAAGTTGGCGCGGAACGCCGCACCGGCCGGATCGAATCCCCCGCTTCCGCCGCTCGTGAGCCCCTTGTCGCCGTAGACCTTGCGCATCACCAGATGGACGAGCGACTCGGCCACGCGCACCGAGAGTCCGCGGAGCGGGTGGATCGCCTCCACCGGGTCGGGAACCTTGTAGCCGGTGAGGCGCAGGACGCCGTCGTCCACCGCCCACAGCGTCACCTCGGCCGCGACTCCCTGGCCGCCCGCGTCCTTCACCTGGATGTCCACCTTCACCTTGTCCCGGGGGCGCTTCTCCGGGGCGTCCACCGACAGCGCCACCTGGAGCCGCTTCCCCTTCTTCTCCACCTTGAGCTGGGTGTAGCCGATGCGGACGGCCGGGCGCCCCGGGTCGTCCTTCGCGCTCACCGGCATCCCCGCCTGGCGCCCTCGAACCACGACGACGCTCGCGAAGACGTTGGGCACCGCGGCCTCGGTGATGGGGATCTCGAGCGTGGTGGCGGCGCCGGGGAGCCGGACCCTCCGGTGCTCGAGCACCCCTTCCCGCTCCACGGTGAGGAGGGCCTCCGCGTCGGGGAACGGGCTCTTCACGAGCACCCGCGCCACCTGACCCGGCTCGTAGACCTCCCGGTCGGCGACCATCTCGATCCGGTCGGTGTCGTCGCGGTTCCAGGAGACCCAGCCGCTCCCCACGACGTAGAAGGCGCTGCGGGTCACCTGTCGGCGACCCCTGTCGTCCGTCACCGTCGCCTCGGCCACGTGGAGCCCCGGCGCGGGAGGCGTGAAGACGCAGTTCCCGGGCTCGGCCGCCGCGCGGGCTCGGCACTGCCCCACCGCCTCCTCCACCGGTTCGGTGACCGTGATCCAGCGGTCGCCGATGACCTTCTTCTTCACCGAGCGCCACTCCCGCCGCTTCAGCGAGACCTCCACCTCCGCGCTCCTCCGCTCCCCCGCCGGCGTCACGGCCACCAGTTCGAGGGAGAGTGGCTTGCGCGCCTCGGCGAAGCCGCCACCCGTCCTGCGCACACCCGCGTAGAGCGCCGCCGGGTGCACGATCACGGTGGCCCGGTCGGCGACCCTCTGCCGGTTCACGTCGGCCACCTCGGCCTCGACCACGACCTCCCAGGTGCGCCCCCGGGGAGCTTCGGCGCGTCCGGCGTCGATCGCGAAGGAGCCCCTGGCGTCGGTGCGCCCCTTGCCCGAGGCCGCAACCTCCCGGATCTCCCCCGGCTCCCGGTCCCCCCACCAGCCCATCTCGTTTCCGAAGGCGAACCCGTCGTTGCGGGGCGGACGGAAGTCGAGCGTGGAGCGGTTGGCCGTCCAGGCCACCTCGGCGTCGGACATCGCCCCCCCGAAGAGGTAGCGGGCCACCACCGAGGCCCGGATCGGATCGTCGGCCACCAGGTTCCGCTCGGCGACCGCGACGTCCACCCGGAACTGCGGCGTCCGGTACTCCTCCACCCGGAAGGTGCCTCCGTACTGGATCTCGGAGCCCCCCACCTTTCCGGTCGCCGTCACACCGTAGGTGCCGAGCGGAACGTCCCTGGCGAGATCGAAGCTCGCGGAGAAGGTCCCGAAGGGGGTCGTCTCGACGTCGCGGGAGAGGATCTCGACACCGCGGGAGGAGGTCACGCGCAGGCGCATCCGGGTTCCTGCGGCGGGCGTCTCGATCTTCCCGAGCTTCCGGTAGCGGGAGAGCCCCTTCAGGAACACGGTCTGGCCGGGGCGGTAGACGCCCCGCTCCGGCGTCAGGAGGCCCAGGCTGGTCGGGGTCGTCCCGTCCCAGTCGCCGTCCATCCCGAAGAACCAGGGCTGGAAGGAGCCGGACCAGCTCGACAGCGTCACGCCGGTGTCCTCGCCGACGGTGGCCGCCACGAGCCAACCCTTGCCGGCCTGGCGCACCGACCACTCGTCGGCCCCGCCCAGCCCGGGCACCGGGCAGACGCCACCGGCGTCGGCCTTCCCGCTCCAGAGGAGCTTTCCGGAGGCGTCGTGGATGGTGATCGACGCACCCCCGGCCGGCGTGCCGTCGGAGAGGCGGGTCACCCAGACCACCCCGCTCGTCGCGCCGAGCTTGGCGTGGACCGCGAGGTCGGTGATCTGCCCCAGGACCTCGGCCGGCTCGGAGCGCTTTCCACCGAGCTCCGGCGCGCGCACGCGCGCGAAGAAGAGGGCCGACCGCGCTCCACCCAGGATCTCCCGCACCGGGATGGGGCGGGTCTTGGTGACGTTCCGCTCGTTGCCGAGCGACACGGTGCGGGTGGAGGAACGGGCCGGGAGGGGAAGATCCTTCCGCTTCGGTGCAGCCTGGACCGCGAGCACCCGAGCCGCCTCGGCGGGGGTGAGCTTCCACACCGTCACGTCGAGCCTGCGGAGGTTCTCCGCTTCAACTGGCAGTGAACCATCTCCGCCCGCCTCGAGCAGCGCGGCGCCGCGCGCCATCTCGAACCCGGGCTGCAGGTCGCTCGTCCGGGCCCGGACCCGGGCCTCGGGGGCCGCCTGCCGGAAGGTGTCCGAGATGCCGGCGGCGAGGGTCACCCGGTACTCGACGCCCGGGCGGTACCGGCCGGGCACCGCGAAATGGGGCGTCCACTTGTCGTCCCACTCGGAGGGCTCGCTCACCTGGACGCGGTCCCAGTCGATCTCCACCTTCGGCTCGACCTGGACGCGTCCCTTCAGGGTCTCGAGCTCGGCGGGGTTGCTGGTCCGGATCAGGATGGGGCCGTACGGGCATCGATCCACGCCGGCGCAGGCCTGCGCCCCCAGGACCTTCATCGGACCGTAGGTGCGGAAGCTCCAGCGAGCCGGCTCCCCGATCGGCAGCGGCCCCTCCTTCCCGTGCAGCTCGGCGGAGAGCGCCAGATCGACGGGCGAATCGAGCGGCAGGGCCCTGGACGGGGTCAGCTCGTAGCGGATCCTGCGGTCCTCGAAGCCCGGCTGCGGAGGCTCCTCCGTCCCCTCCCAGCCCTCGGCCCGGCGCTGCGCCCTCTCCTCCTCGGCCACCGAGAACTCGCCGGTCACGCGCAGCGGGATCGCCTCGCCGCCCGCCTGGAGCACGAGGTGGCTCGCCAGATCCGCCACCGGGCGGTCGAAGGTGAGGGAGATGCGCGAGGTGGGCGTGAGCCAGCCCCATCCGTTCCGCGGATCGATCCGCACGAGACGGGGGCGACGCGTCTCGAACGAGGAGACGAAGGTCTCGGCCAGCGAGGAGCCGTCCACCGCCCGCAGGCCGGCCGGCACGGTCACGGTGAACCGTGTCCCGTCCGGGAACGGTGCGCGGGCCACGAACTCCAGGCTGGCCGAGCCCACCCAGCGCCACTCGCCGGCCACCGGCGGGGAGAGGGATGCCGGCGGCGCGAGGGAGCGCTCCGAGGCCACGGTCCCGAGCGCCACCATCGGCTTCGAGAAGGTGATCTGGGGCAGCACCGGTCCCACCGCCTTCCCCTGGGGCGCGGCCGCCACCACCGCGAGCGATCCGTCCGCGCCCGGAAGCGACTCCGGTGCGATCCGGAGCGGGGGCGGCTCCGGGATCGGCGCGAGGTCGATCGGCTCCGCCTCCCGCGTCGCGGTGACCGGCGCCCGCGGCGTGCAGGCCGCGGGGAGGAGGAGGAACGTGGCGAGGAGTGCAGCTGCGGTTCGGCGCGTCATCGTGACCCCGGGTGTCAGGGTGGGACGGGGCTACTTCATCGTGGGAAGCGGAGGGCGGATCTCGAAGGCCAGGCGTCGGTGGGACTCCCGGAGGGCGGCCTCGACCTCTGCCGGGGAGTCGCACCGGGCGAAGGCGAAGCCGAGATAGGCGTCCCCCTCGGGGAGCGGGACGACCTCCCGCCCGTCGGGCGCCGTGATGACCACGTCCTCGATGCCCGGGACATCCCTGGCCGACGCGAGACCGGTGACGCCGTGCAGGACCCCGGCGCGCGGGATGGGGAGCATCATGACCCCCGAGGCCCGCGACTCGCGCCGCACCGAGGAGAGCGGCATCCCGACCGCGTGGGCGACCACGATCTCCTCCAGGGAGGCGCCCGCGCCGAACCGGAGGCTCCGGGCGCAGAGGCCGCCGATGGTCCGGGCGGCCACCTCGAGGATCACCGGACCGGCCGGGCCGAGCCGGGCCTCCGCGTGGATCGGCCCCTCCCGGAGGCCGAGCGCCTCGGCGGCCGCGGCAACGGTTCGAAGGACCGTGTCCTGCAGCGGCTGCGGGTGGCGCGACGGCGTCACGTAGATCGTCTCCTCGAAGAAGGGGCCGTCGAGCGGGTCTGGCTTGTCGAAGAGCGCGAGCAGCTCCATCTGGCCGCCGCGGAGGAGCCCCTCGAGCGCCACCTCCGGACCGGGCACGAAGCCCTCCACCAGGATCCGGCTCCCCTCCCCCTCCGTCCGGGCCTTCCGGTCGGTGCGGGCGGTGGAGAGGATGGCGACCACGCGGTCCCAGGCCGCCCGGAAAGAGCCGGGGGCGTCGGCCCGGATGACGCCGCGGCTGCCGGACAGTCCGAGGGGCTTCAGCACGCAGGGATACGGGACCTCGCCCGAGGGGCCATCGGGACCGCCTGCGATGGGGAAGGCGCGGAACCAGGGCACCGGGAGACCCGCGGCCCCCAGAGCCTCCCGCTGGGCGAGCTTGCTCGCGGTCCGCCGCGCCGCGGCCGGCGGGTTGCGCGGCAGGCCCAGACGCTCCGCCGCCAGCGCCGCGATCACCGCGGTTCCGTCGTCCCCCGGAACCAGGCCCGCGAAGGGCTCCAGCGCCGCCGCCCGGACGATCTCCTCGGCCGCCTCCTCGGGCTTGCGATAGTCGATGGAGAGGAGCCCCTCGGTCGCCCCGAAGGCGTCCTCGATCCGGTGGCAGCGGTCGGTGCCCACCAGGACCGGTACGCCGAGGCGGCGGGCCGCGGCGAGGAAGTCGTCGGCCCGGTAGCTCTGGGTCGGGACGAGCAGGAGGAGGCGCCCCGGGCGGGTCATGGGGGCCTACGTCCCTTCGACGCCCGCCCGGAAGATCGCCAGCCCACCCGCCTCGCGGGACTCGATCTCGCTCCGCCGGCGGGCCCAGTCGGGATGGTGCCACGGGTAGAGGAAGGCGTCGGGATGGGGCATGAGCCCCAGGATGCGCCCGCTCGCGTCGCAGACCCCGGCCACGCCCAGCGCCGAGCCGTTGGGATTCTCGGGCCAGCGCTCGGCCATCCGTCCCGCGGCGTCCACGTAGCGGAAGGGGAGCTGGCCCCGCGCGTCGAGCGCCCCGAGCGCGGCGTCGCTCTCGGCGACGAAGCGCCCCTCGCCGTGGCGGGACGGAAGCTCCACCGTCTCGACCCCCCGGGTCCAGACCGAGTGGCTGCGCGGATCGGGCGCCACCCGCACCCAGGCGTCGCGGTAACCGAGCCGCTCGTTGTGGGTGAGGGTTGCACGAGGAGTGAAATCGGGAACGCCCGAATCCGGACCGGGGAGCAGCCCCAGCCGGGTGAGCGCCTGGAAGCCGTTGCAGATGCCGAGCACCCGCCCCCCGGCTGCCAGGAAGGCGGCCAGGTCGGCCTTCAGGTGGGCACGGATCCGCGTGGCGAGCACCAGGCCGCCCGCCACGTGGTCGCCGTAGGAGAACCCCCCCACCAGGGCGAGCACCTGGTAGTCGGCGATGCGGCGCGGGTGGCGGTGCGCGAAGAGGTCGGTGAGGTGAACCAGTTCCACCTCGGCCCCCACCATGCGGAAGGCCTGGGCGGTCTCGTCCTCGCAGTTGAGGCCGAACCCCACCGGGAGGAGCACGCGGACCGGCTTCACGACCTCCCCCCTTCCCGCTTCCAGGCGAGGGCCAGCGCACCGACCTCGTCGTCCACGACGAGCGACCGGCCCACCGAGATGCGCAGGCGCCCGGTGGAATCGAAGGCCCCGATCCGGGCGAAGGGCGCCCCCGCGAGCCTCGCCTCGAGCTCGGACGCCCGATCCGGGCGAACCGCGAGCAGGAAGCGCCCCGCCGACTCGGAGAAGAGGAGCCCCTCCCATCCCGGCTGGCCGACGGCGGGGGCGAGCGAGAGATCGACCGAGAGACCGAGCCCGGCCGCCCGCGCGAGCAGGAAGAGGGAGCGGGCGAGCCCGCCGCGCCCGGGGGCGTGAGCGGCGGTCACCACCCGGTCCTGGATGACGGAGGCCACCTCGAGGTAGCGCCGGTGGAACTCCTCCGGACGGCAGCGGGGCACGGCACCCCCCGTGGAGCCACGGTGGGCTGCGTACTCGGTGCAGCCGAGTTCGGGGCCGGTCTCCCCCACGGCGTAGAGCAGCTCGCCGGCTCCGCCCGCCTCGAGCGTGGTGACCTGCCGGACGTCCCGCACCACGGCGATGGCCGAGGCGAGCAGCGTGGGCGGGATGCTGATGCGCCGGCCTCCCACCACGGCGTCGTTCTTCATCGAGTCCTTGCCGGAGACGAGCGGCGTCCCGTAGGCGCGGCAGATCTCGGAGAGGCCGCGGGAGGCCCGCACCAGCTGCGCGGCCTTGTGGGCCGCGTCCGGGTTCTTCGCCCCGGGGAGCGGGTCGGGCCAGCAGTAGTTGTCGAGCAGCGCGATGCGGTCCGCGCGCGCCCCGGCGGCGAGCACGCGCCGCACGGCCAGGTCCACGCCGGCCTGCGCCATGGCGTGGGCGTCCTCGTCGCTGTAGGTGGGGAAGACCGCCTCGGAGAGCGCATAGCCCACCGGGCTGCCGTCGTGCGAGATGAGGAAGACCGCGGCGTCGGCGGGCACGTCCCGGTGGGCGCCGATCCAGGGCTTCACCACCGTGAGCCCCTTCACCTCGTGGTCGTAGGTGCGCTCCAGCTCCTCCGCCGACCGCAGGTTGTCGCGGGCGAGGAAGGCGGCGAGCAGCGCGTTCCCCTCGCCCACCGACGGGACCGGCGCGGCGGCGAAGGGCGCCCGGACCGGCTCCTTCCACTCCGCGTCGATGCGCATCTCCGGGTCCCCTTCGTGGAGGAACTCCATGGGGATGAGCCCCACCGTGCGACCGGCGTTCTGGACGTGGAAGAAGGGCTCGGAGGTGAACTCGCCCAGGTCGGTGGCCTCCACCTCGCGGAGCCGCGCCAGCGCCAGGAACTCGGCGAGCCGCTCCGGACGGACCGAGAGCGTCATGCGCTCCTGGGCCTCGGAGACCAATATCTCCCAGGGTGCGAGCCCCTGGTACTTGAGCGGGGCGCAGGCGAGGTCGAGGCGCGCCCCGCCCGGCTGCTTCGCCATCTCGCCCACGGACGAGGAGAGGCCACCGGCGCCGTTGTCGGTGATGGCCGAGTAGAGCCCCCGGTCGCGGGCCTCGATCAGGAAGTCGAACATCATCTTCTGGGTGATGGGATCGCCGATCTGCACCGCCTGGACCGGGCTCTCCTCGGTGAGCTCGGCGGAGGAGAAGGTTGCGCCGTGGATCCCGTCCTTGCCGATGCGCCCACCCACCATCACGATCCGGTCGCCGGGACGGGCGTGCTTCTCCTCGCCCGGGCCTCCGGCCACGGTCACCGGCATCCGTCCCACCGTGCCGCAGTAGACGAGCGGCTTGCCCAGGAAGCGGTCGTCGAAGATCTCCCAGCCGCGTCCGTACGGGATGCCGGACTGGTTTCCGCCGTCGATCACGCCGGAGTGCACGCCGTCCCGGATGCGCCGGGGGTGGAGGAGGCCGGGGGGCAACTCGCCCTTCCAGCCGGGAGGGCCGAAGCAGTAGCCCCAGGTGTTGGCGAGCAGGTCCGCGCCCATCCCGGTGCCGAACGGGTCTCGGTTCACCCCCACGATGCCGGTCATGGCGCCGCCGTACGGATCGAGGGCCGACGGGCTGTTGTGTGTCTCCACCTTGTAGACGAGGTGCCAGCGGTCGGTGGCCTCGATGACGCCCGCGTTGTCGTGGAATACCGAGACGAGCCAGCTCTTCCCCTCGCGGGCCCGGATGCCCTCCTCCACCGCGCCGGTGGTCCCGCGGATGAAGGTCTTGAAGATCGAGCGGATCTCCTCGGGGGCCCGCCCGGGCTCCCGGTAGGAGATGGTCGCGTTCATGATCTTGTGCTTGCAGTGCTCCGACCAGGTCTGGGCGAGGCACTCCAGTTCCACGTCGGTGGGGGACGCGCCCAGCCCGGCGCCCCGGCGGGCCGGATCGGCACCGGCCGCCCGGTAGTGGTCGCGCAGGGTGCGCATCTCGTCGATGGAGAGCGCCAGCAGCCGTTCCCGCGACAGGGCGGCGAGCCCCTCGTCGGGGAGCTCCAGGCTCACCGTCTCCACCGGACGGGGCGCGTGCTCGACCACGCGGGGGACGGAGAGATCCGGGGGAGATGACTTCCACTGCGAGTACGACTGCACGCCCACCCGCTCGATGACCTCGTTGGCGAGCAGCGCCCGCGCGATCCGTCCAGCCTCGGCCTCGGAAACCCCGTCGAGCAGGTAGAGGCGGGAGGTGTAGACGTGGGCCCCCTCCCCCAGCGGACGACCGAGCAGATCCTCGATGGCGACCCGGGCGCTCTTCGCCACCGGATCGGTCACCCCCGGCTTGTAGCCGACCGATACGGCCACCCCGAAGGGGCCGTCGTCGATCCGCCCCACCGCCCCCTGCCGGACCACGGGGCCGGCGAACTCGCGGGCCACCGCCTCGGCCTCGGCGGGCGAGAGATCGGCATCCACCAGGAAGACGTCGCGGGTGCGGATGCTCCCCGGCGACAGCCCGAGGTGCTCGCGCACCCTCCGGGCCACGGACGCCCCGAGGCTGTCCGTGAAACCCGGCCGGGTTCCGACCTCGATTCGGGCGACCCGGCTCGAGGTCACTTCGCCTTGTCCTCGCCCTGCGCGATGCGGGCCGCCGCCGCCGGGTCCACCCGGGACAGCAGGGCCAGTTCCATGTCGTAGTCCCGGTAGCTGCGTCCCACCGAGTTGATCAGGTCGTCGAGGATGCTGAAGTACTGCACGTAGCATCCGTCCGTTCCGGCAGGCCTGCCCTGGACCATGTAGCGCTGGTCCTTGTCGTTGGCGTCGCTCACCGATTCGTAGACCCCGCGATCGTCCCGGGTGGTGGCGTGGCCGGGGTTCAGGAACCCGGGGATGGCGCCCTGCCGGTCCTGGCCCGCCAGCTGCCGGTCGGTACCCGCCAGCCCGTAACCCTTGGCGGCGATGACGGCCAGCGCATTGCCCCAGAGGGCGTCGCAGGCCTTCGGGAATCGGTAGTTCTCCATGGCGTCCCGGACGTAGGTGGGCCGGGCGCCGCCGCCGGCCACGGTGCTGCACCCCACGGTCGCGAGCATGGCCGCAACGCCCCACACACACAGGTTCCGGTTCTTCACGAGTACGCCTCCAGCATCGGTTCGGGGAGGCGAAAGTCTACTCCGAAGATGCTGGGAAGGGAGCCTGGATTCGGACTATGGTCGCGCACCGGTCCGTGCCGGACTCGAACCCCCCGGAGCCCTCCCATGAACCTCGTCGCACTCGCCACCGCCCTCGCGCTCGCCGCGCCGCCGGCGCCCCGGACGATAGACACCCCCAGGATCCCCTTCCAGCGCTTCGTGCTCTCGAACGGACTCGTCCTCATCGTCCACGAGGACCACAAGGCCCCGATCGCGGCCGTGAACGTCTGGTACCACGTGGGCTCGAAGAACGAGCGCCCCGGCAAGACCGGCTTCGCCCACCTGTTCGAGCACCTGATGTTCAACGGGAGCGAGCACTTCAACGACGACTGGTTCAAGGTGCTCGAGCGCATCGGCGGCACCGACCTGAACGGGACGACGAACCGGGACCGGACCAACTACTTCCAGAACGTCCCCACGCCGGCCCTCGACACGGTCCTCTGGATGGAATCGGACCGCATGGGGCACCTGCTCGGGGCCATCGACCAGGCCCGCCTCGACGAGCAGCGGGGCGTGGTGAAGAACGAGAAGCGGCAGGGGGAGAACCAGCCCTACGGGCGAGCCTGGGAGGCCCTGTCGGCGGGGTCCTACCCGGCCGGCCACCCCTACTCCTGGACCACCATCGGCTCGATGACCGACCTCGACGCAGCCACCCTGCAGGACGTGAAGGACTGGTTCAAGGACTGGTACGGCGCCGCGAACGCCGTGATCGTGGTCGCGGGCGACGTGAAGGCCGACGAGGTGAAGGCCAAGGTCGAGAAGTACTTCGGCAACATCCCCTCCGGCCCCCCGCTCACCCGGCAGGAGGCCTGGGTCGCGAAGCGCACCGGCGAGCACCGGCAGGCCATGGCCGACCGCGTCCCGCAGCCCCGCGTCTACCTGAGCTGGAACACCCCGCAGGCGGGCAGCTCCGAGACGGAAGACCTCGAGCTGGCGGCCCGCATCCTCTCCTCCGGCAAGTCGAGCCGCCTCTACAAGCGGCTGGTCTACGACGGCCAGATCGCCACCGACACCTCCGCCTCCCAGATGCCGAGCGAGATCGGCGGGCAGTTCATGATCACGGCCACCGCGCGCCCGGGCGGCGAGCTCGCCCCCGTCGAGAAGGCGGCCCGCGAGGAGCTGGCCCGGTTCCTGGACAAGGGGCCCACCGCCCAGGAGGTGGAGCGCGCCCGCACCGAGATGCTCGCCCAGTTCACCCGCGGCGCGGAGCGCATCGGCGGCTTCGGGGGCAAGTCGGACGTGCTCGCCCAGGGCGAGGTCTTCGGCGGCCGACCCGACTTCTACGAGCAGCGGCTCGCGCGCATCCGCAGCGCCACACCGGCGCGGCTCCAGGAGACGGCCCGACGCTGGCTCTCCGACGGGGTCTTCGTCCTCGAGGTCACGCCGTACAAGGAAGGAAAGGTGTCCGGCACGGATGCCGACCGCGCCAAGATGCCCGAGGCCGGCAAGCCCCCCGCGCCGCGCTTCCCGGACGTGGACAAGGCCGTGCTCGGGAACGGCCTGCGGGTCGTCGTGGTGAACCGCCCCACGGTACCGGTGGTGAACCTCTATCTCGTCCTCGACGCGGGCTACTCCTCCGATCCCAGGGGGGGCGCCGGCACCGCCCGGCTCGCCGCCACGCTCCTCACCGACGGGACGACGACCCGGAACGCGCTGCAGATCTCCGACGAGCTGCGCGACCTGGGCGCCACCCTGTCGGGCGGCTCCTCGCTCGACTCCACCTACCTCTCCATGTCGGCGCTGCGCGCGCGGCTCGACCCCTCGCTCCAGCTCTTCGCCGACGTGGCGCTCCACCCCTCCTTCCCCGAGGCGGAGCTCGACCGGCAGCGGAAGCAGCTCCTCGCGGCGATCGACCGGGAGCGCACCGAGCCGTCGTCCATGGCGGCCCGCGTCCTGCCCCGCCTCGTCTACGGGGACGGGCATCCCTACGCCAATCCCGCCAGCGGCTCGGGCACCAAGGCTTCGGTCGCGGCCATCACGCGCGCCGACGTCGAGGGCTGGTACCGGTCCCGATTCCAGCCGGGCGACGCCGTGCTCGTGGTGGTGGGCGACGTATCCCTGAAGGACGTCCTCCCCCGCCTCGAGAAGCTCTTCGGCGGATGGGCCCCCGGGCGCCCCCCGGCGAAGAACCTGGCGCTCGCCGACGGCCACGCACCCTCCCGCGTCTACCTCGTCGATCGCCCGGGCTCCATCCAGTCGGTGATCATGGCCGGCTTCGCGGCGCCGCCTCGGGCCAACCCGGACGAGATCGCGCAGGGCGTCGTGAACCGGGTCCTGGGCGGGAACTTCACCTCCCGCATCAACATGAACCTGCGAGAGGACAAGCACTGGACCTACGGCGCGCGAACCTCTCTCGCCGACGCCCGAGGCAACCGCCTCTTCTTCGTCTCCGCCCCGGTCCAGGCCGACAAGACCAAGGAGTCGATGCAGGAGATCCAGAAGGAGCTCTCCGGCATCGTGGGTTCCCGTCCGGTCACCGCCGACGAGCTGGCTGCTGCGAAGGGGTCGCTCACCCTCGCCCTGCCGGGCCGGTGGGAGACGAACGGCTCGGTCGCGAGCTCCATCGTGGAGGTCGAGACCCTCGGCCTCGGCGCGGGCTACCACGACGCCTACGCCGGGAAGGTGGCCGAACTCTCCGCCGAGCAGGTCGCCCAGGCGGCGAAGTTCATCCGTCCCGGCGAGGTGATCTGGGTCGTGGTCGGTGATCGCGCCAAGATCGAGAAGGGGATCGCCGAGCTCGGGATGGGCGCCCCGGTCCTGCTCGACGCGGACGGGAACGCGGCGAAGTAGGCCGGCGCCACTCGCGCGGCACCGCGGCCAGGGAGGCGCGCCGGTCGAGGTCGTTCAAGGCCTCGTCGGCACGCCTCTCCTCCAGGCGTGCCCCCTCGACGTCGCCGTCGAGTTGCTGCTCGAGCGCGTACTGGAAGTTGCCGTGGGCCGCGTCCCGCTGCGCCTGGAGGTCGATGCGCCGCTGCTTCGCCTGGGCGAGGCGCGCGTTGGCCTCCCGGAAAGCCTGGCGCCAGCCCACCTCGCTGGCGGCCGCCTCCTCGGCCGCGGAGGCCGCGGCGAGCGCCTCCTCCGGTGGGGGCGGCGGATGGGGCGGCGGCGCCGTGGTTCCCTGCTGGACGAGCTGCGCGACCGGGAACGGGACCGGCGCCAGGGGGTCGGTGTCCGGGATGGCGAGCGTGGCTCCCCTGGCAACCCGGGAGAGGTCGCAGTCGAGCCGGGCCAGGCCGGACCCGATCCAGACCGAGCCGCCCGACGGCGGGGGCTCCATTCGTGTCAGGCTCGCGGCAACCTCGGCCGGGACCGGCAGCCCGTCCAGGGCCCGTGGTCCGACCCGCCACTCGACGATCCGGCCGCTGGGGTTGCAGTCGCGCGCGACGGGGTCCACCGCGAGCCGGACCGTCTCGCTGGGCGGACGGCCGGCCGAGGCCCGGGCCACGACCAGCGCGAGGCCATCCGGCCCGGGGGTCGCCGAGAGGAGAACCGTCCGTTCGTGGAGCCGGTTCCAGAGTTCGCCGAGCGAGCGACGGTCCTCGTCCGCGGCCCGTCCCGCGGCCGCCTTCCAGGCGGGCGCCACTTCGGTCCCCGGCGAGGACGGAAAGGCCTCCATCGGGACCGCGAGCCAGGGATGCTCGGGGTCGGGCGGCGTGGCGGGCACGACCGCCACGACCCTGCCCTGCGCGTCGGCGACCGGTCCGGCGATGGGCCGGGCGCCCCCCTCGAGGCGGAGCAGCGGGAGACCGGCCCGGTTCGCGAACCCGCGCGCCGTGACCGCTCCCAGGGTGCCGATGCCTGCACCCTCGATCCCCACGAGCAGGGGCGACCCGTCCTGGAGCGCGCTCGCCTCGCCGATCGGGACGGATCGCGCCGCGGCGCCGGGGATCTCGATCCACGCGGTCCCCGGGGGGGCGCCGGGCAGCACCCGTGCGAGCAGGTCGCGACCGTCGGAGAACCGGACCTGCCCCTGGGATGCCGCGCACGGGATGGTGGTCACGGCCCGGTCGGGAGCGAGGAAGACGGCCTCGCCCGCTTGTTCACTACAAGTGAATATGGCGCGGGCCGCCACCAGCCGCGCGCGCGCCTCCGGGGAGGGGGACGACTCCACGGGCGAAGGCGGCGCCCCGGGCGGCTCGGGCGCGGTCGGCCCGCCGACCGTCGGGTCCGCAGGCGTCCTGCGCAACGCGAACCCCACCCCGCCTGCCGTGACGGCCGCGACGAGGAGGGCCAGGAGCGCGCTCCCCCATCGCCCATCCGTCAGCCGGTTCTGCCGGGAGAAGGGCACGAAGGGAGGTTAGCCGGAGCGGGGCTCCGGCGCGACCCTCACCCCGAGAGCGGAAGGTGATATTCCATTCCTTGCCCAAGACCTCGACCGGCAAGATCCGGAAGCACGTTGCGCGCCAACGGACCGGTCGGCCGAGACGATCGAGCGAGGAAGGCGGAGAGCGTGAGCGAAAATGCGGCGTCGAACGTCGAGGCACCCCTGGTCGCGCGGCGGGACGAGGCAGGCGTCGTCACGCTGACCCTGAATCGTGGCGACCGGTTCAACCCTCTTTCCGCGGCCATGATCGCGGCGCTGGAGGCCCGGCTCGACGAGGTGGCGGCCGACCGCTCCGCGCGCGTCGTGGTGCTGGCCGCGTCCGGTCGCGGGTTCTGCGCCGGCCACGACCTGAAGGAGATGCGCGCCCGCTCGGAGGACAAGGCCTGGCAGCAGAAGCTCTTCACCGACTGCAGCCGGATGATGGTCAAGATCACCGAGATCCCGCAGCCGGTCATCGCCCGCGTGCACGGGATCGCGACCGCGGCCGGCTGCCAGCTGGTCTCCGCATGCGACCTCGCGGTGGCGTCCAGCGACGCACGCTTTGCCCTGCCCGGGGTGAACGTCGGGGTCTTCTGTTCCACCCCTGCCGTGGGCGTGGCCCGGAACATCGGGCGCAAGCGCGCGATGGAGATGCTCCTCACCGGGGAACTCTTCGACGCACCCACCGCGCTCTCCTGGGGGCTCGTGAACCGGGTGGTTCCCTTGGCCGAGCTCGATGCCGAGATCGCGAAGTTCACCGGGATCATCGTCGCCCGGAGCGGCAAGGTCGTCGCCACCGGAAAACGGGCGTTCTACAAGCAGATCGAGCAGCCGGTCGTGGGAGCCTACGCGCTGACCGCGGAGGCCATGGCCTGCAGCTTGCTCGAGCCGGAGGCCGCCGAGGGCATCGACGCCTTCGTGGGAAAGCGCCCGGCCAGGTGGCCGGCGCCCTGACGCCACCCGGAATCGGTCAGTTGTAGGTCGCCGAGACCTTCGCGCCGAATCCGGCCCGCGAGGAGGTAGGTGACGTCGAGGCCCATCCCGCCGCTGGCGCTGCCCACCGACGAGCCTCCGGCCGGGGCGAGGAGCCCCGTGTAGCCGATGCCGGCGTCGAGCCGCAGGGCGAAGCCCAGGTGGCGGTGGACGTTCTCTGGCTTCGGCGGTGCCTTCGCTACGCCTTCACGCCCGCCCTCTTCGCGGACTCGGGACCGGTCCGGCGGGCCGCCGCCGGGGACAGCCCCGTCCACCCGCGGAAGGCGCGGCTGAAGCTCTTCACGTTGCGATACCCCACGGCGGCGGCCACCTGCTTCACCGGCCGGTCGCCCCGGGCGAGCAGGTCGAGCGCCAGGTCGCGACGGGCCTCGTCCTTGAGCGCCTGGAGCGAGGAGCCCTCCCCGCGGAGCTGCCGGTGCAGGGATCGCACGGAGACGTGGAGGAGCCGCGAGGCATCCCAGGCGGTGCGGACCTCGTCGGCGCGCCTGCGCAGGAGGTCGCGGACCCGGGGAACGAGCAGCCGGTCCCTCCGGTAGTGGAAGACGGTGAAGGCGAGCGCCCGCTGCAGCATGGCGCGCATGTCCCGCTCGTCCCGGAGGAGCGGGAGGGCGAGGTACCCCGCGTCGAAGGAGAGCCCAGCACGCGCCGCCCCGAACACGACCGGGCCCGGGAAGACGTGGGCGTAGGCGGAAGCGTGAGGGGGCGGATCGAACGGGAGCGCCAGCGCGAGCGGTGGGATGCGCGAATCGACCGCCCAGCAGGCGAATCCGTGGGCGTAGCGGAGCAGCGTCACGAGGCAGAGCTCCCTCGCCGAACCCAGCCGCCGCTCCTCCACGATCGAGAGGGTCGCCACCGCGCCCTCGACATCGAGAAGGAGCTCCACGTCCCCCGTGAGGAGCCGGTGGTGCCGGCACCAGCGCCGGAGGGCCACGCCGAGGTTGGGTGCGGTGAGGGATGCGCGGCAGAGCATGCCGTAGGTGCCCCACGGCAGGGGGCGCGAGAACCACCCGAGCGCCTCGTCGTCGAGCTCCTGCATGGCGTGTCCGGAGAGCAGTTCCATCTGGCGAGCGGTGATCCGCGCACCCGGGTCCCGGACGCTCGATGGCGCGATCCGTGCCGCCTGGAGCGCCGCCCGGGGGTCGGTGCCGCGCCGCGCGTAGGCACGGACGATGGCCCGCGCGAAGGGCATTGGCGTGTGCGCGGACTCGACCGGCGGCTCTGCCGGAGGGCGGGCGGGGCGCGGGGGCCTGGGCACATCCCGAGTATCCATTCATTGGCACGATTTGCAACCATCCGGCCCCACCCGGTCCCCGGCGGCCGGGGTAGCCTTCCCTCCAGGAGGAAGCACGCCATGGAATGGAAGGGACTGGATTTCGAACTCGGAGAGACCGCCGACGCCCTGCGGGAGATGGTCCGGCAGTTCGCACGGGAGGAGATCGCCCCGCGCGCCGCCGACATCGACCGCGAGAACCACTTCCCCATGGACCTGTGGCGCAAGATGGGGGACCTCGGGCTCCTCGGGGTCACCGTCGATCCCGAGTACGGCGGCGCCGGGATGACCTACCTCGAGCACGTGGTGGCCATGGAGGAGATCAGCCGGGCCTCGGCCTCGGTGGGGCTCGCCTACGGCGCCCACTCCAACCTCTGCGTGAACCAGATCCACCGCAACGGGAACGCCGAGCAGAAGCGGCGCTACCTCCCGCGCCTCGTCTCCGGCGAGCACGTGGGCGCGCTGGCCATGAGCGAGCCGGGGGCCGGCTCCGACGTGGTCAGCATGAAGATGCGCGCCGACCGGGACGGGGACCACTACGTGCTGAACGGCACCAAGATGTGGATCACGAACGGCCCCCACGCCGACGTGGTGCTCGTGTACGCCAAGACCGACCTGGCGGCGGGGCCGCGCGGCATCACCGCCTTCATCGTCGAGAAGGGCACGCCCGGCTTCAGCACGGCGCAGAAGCTCGACAAGCTGGGCATGCGCGGCTCCGACACCTGCGAGCTCATCTTCGAGGACTGCCGCATCCCCGCGGAAAGCGTCGTCGGCGAGGTGGGACGCGGAGTGAACGTGCTCATGAGCGGGCTCGACTACGAGCGAACCGTGCTCGCGGCGGGTCCGCTGGGGATCATGCAGGCCTGCCTGGACGTGGTGGTGCCCTACGTCCACGAGCGGCAGCAGTTCGGCCAGCCCATCGGCCAGTTCCAGCTCATCCAGGGCAAGCTCGCCGACATGTACTCCACCCTCTCGGCCTGCCGGGCCTACGTCTACGCGGTGGCCCGCGCCTGCAGCGCCGGGAAGACCGCCCGCAAGGACGCCGCCGGGGCCATCCTGTACGTCTCCGAGCGGGCCACCGAGGCGGCCCTGGACGCCATCCAGATCCTGGGCGGGAACGGCTACATCAACGAGTTCCCCACCGGCCGGCTCCTGCGCGACGCCAAGCTCTACGAGATCGGCGCGGGCACGAGCGAGATCCGGCGGATGCTCATCGGCCGCGAGCTCTTCCAGGAGACGGCGTGAGCGTCCTCGACACCACCCTCGACCCCCAGTCGGCCGACTTCCGGCGCAACGCGGAGGCCATGCGCAGGCTGGTCTCCGACCTGCGCGCCCAGGTCGCCACCGTGGAGCTCGGCGGGGGCGAGCGGGCCCGCGCCCGCCACACCGAGCGCGGCAAGCTCCTGCCCCGGGAGCGGGTCCGGCAGCTGCTCGACGTGGGGACGCCCTTCCTGGAGCTGTCGCAGCTCGCCGCCCACGGGATGTACGGCGGGGACGTCGCCGCGGCGGGCGTCGTCACCGGGATCGGGCGGGTGAGCGGGCGCGAGTGCGTGGTGGTGGCGAACGACGCCACGGTGAAGGGCGGCTCCTACTTTCCACTCACAGTGAAAAAACACCTGCGGGCCCAGGAGATCGCGGCGCAGAACCGGCTCCCCTGCATCTACCTGGTGGACTCGGGCGGCGCGAACCTCCCCACCCAGGACGAGGTCTTCCCGGACCGGGAGCACTTCGGGCGCATCTTCTTCCACCAGGCCAACCTCTCGGCGGCCGGGATCCCGCAGATCGCGGTGGTGATGGGCTCCTGCACCGCCGGCGGCGCCTACGTCCCGGCCATGTCGGACGAGAGCATCATCGTCCGGAAGCAGGGCACCATCTTCCTGGGCGGTCCTCCCCTCGTGAAGGCGGCCACCGGCGAGGTGGTCTCGGCGGAGGACCTGGGCGGCGCCGACGTCCACAGCCGCACCTCCGGCGTCACCGACCACTACGCCACCGACGACGCCCACGCGCTGCGCATCGCCCGGCGCATCGTGTCCAACCTGAATCACGTGAAGCGCCCGCAGGTGGAGATTCGCCAGCCGGCCGAGCCGCTCCTCGACCCGTCGGAGATCCACGGCGTGGTCCCGGCCGACCCCCGCAAGCCCTACGACGTGCGCGAGGTCATCGCGCGGGTGGTGGACGGCTCCGACCTCGACGAGTTCAAGCGGCTCTACGGCACCACGCTGGTGTGCGGCTTCGCCCACGTCCACGGCTACCCGGTGGGGATCGTCGGCAACAACGGCATCCTCTTCTC
>SESG01009840.1_pt1 | contig 55106 bp, 51 predicted proteins | sample 3171421 | NCBI WGS metagenome assembly SESG01 (sample SAMN10866946, study PRJNA518727) | freshwater metagenome | biome: subpolar coniferous forest; feature: holomictic lake; material: water; isolation source: holomictic Lake 227, 6 m and 8 m depth | place: Canada: near Kenora, Ontario | collected...
GATGCAGTGCTGTACACGTATGCGGGGCCTGAAATAGCGGTCGCATCAACAAAAGCTTTCTTAACACAGCTTGTCGCAATGTATTTGATTGCACTTCATATGGGGCGTGTACGTGGAACTCTTTCTGCCGAACTTGATGCAGAAATTGCTGCAGAAATTTCTGAACTACCAGGAAAAATCGAGCAGGTTTTGGAAACGGTCGAACCTCTTCGAGAGCTAACTCGACAGTTCAAAGATTCAACATCCATGCTCTTTCTTGGCAGACATGTTGGGTACCCAACTGCCCTCGAGGGCGCACTGAAGTTGAAAGAGCTTGCATATATGCATGCTGAAGGATTCGCCGGCGGTGAATTGAAACATGGTCCGATTGCTCTGATTGACGAAGGAACTCCAGTAATTGCAATTATGCCAACTGCAAATTCTTTGCTCAACGAAAAAATGGCAAGTAACGTGCAGGAAGTTAAGGCCAGAGGAGCAGTCGTGATTGCGATTGGTGATGCAGACCTTCCATCTGCGACTCATAACATTCGCATTCCGCACACTCATGAGTTTTTACAGCCAGTTCTAGCTGTGGTGCCTTTGCAGGTAATCGCTTACGAAATGGCCGTCGCAAGAGGGAATGATGTAGATCAACCACGCAACTTGGCTAAATCTGTAACGGTTGAATAATGCTTGAAAAACTTTCACTTGAGCGAAAAGCTGAGATGTGGAAAGCAATTAGAGGATCCATCTGGCTCTTTTTTGGATTCCTTATCGTTACTCAACAAGTTTTAGCTAAAGGTTATCTTTATCAATTTGATCGCTGGGTGAAACACGTAAAGCGCCACACATTTCACGGGATGTCGAGCCATGCACTTCTCGCCGTCGACGATTTGGGGCTGCGCGGTTTCACCGCGACGGTACTGATCATTTCCGCCCTTCTAATTGGCTGGAGATTTAGATCTTGGCGTCCATTTAATTTGGCAGTTCTTTCACTCCTACTTCTCAACGGTGTTGTTGGTCTGGCCAAATTGGCTTTCCACCGAGTAAAGCCGAGATTAGCCAATGATTTACTTCATACATCGGGGCTTTCATATCCAAGCGGCCATGCTGCAAATGCACTTCTGACGTGGGGGCTTCTTGCCTACCTCATTTTTCGATACACACAGAAAGAGCCCTTTGTTGGGATGAGATTGGATTGGTTAGTTGGCGTCATTACTCTCTCGGTTTGCGTCGTTTCGCTGATGCGGAACACTCACTGGTTTTCAGACTTACTTGGTGGACTTCTTCTCGGGGGATCACTCTTGGTCTTTGTCATAGCCGTTGATCGCGCAGTTCCTTCTGTAAAACAGCCTTCTTGATTAGGCTACGCAGGTGATTGAAGGAATTGGAATCGACGTCGTGGATATTGCCCGATTTCAGGAGTCGTTAACTCGGACTCCCGCTCTTAAGGAAAAACTATTTACGGAGCGCGAAGCCATTCTTCCTGTTTCATCGTTAGCTGCGCGATTTGCCGCGAAGGAAGCATTGGCAAAAGCACTTAATGCTCGTTATGTTTTCGCTTGGCATGACTGTGAAGTGATTAACGAAGAGAGCGGGCGACCAGCTTTTATTTTTACAGGGTCTGTTGCGAAACGAGTAGCGGGAGCAAGTGTCCACTTAACTCTGTCCCATGATGCTGGAATTGCTTCGGCCATGGTTATTGTCGAGCGCACCTAATGACTAATCGTGCTTACGTAGAAATAGATTTGAAAGCCATATTTTCAAATGTCGCCACAATAAAAAAAACTACGAGCGCCGAAATTCTTGCCGTTGTTAAGGCCGACGCATATGGACACGGCTTAGTTCCAGTTGCCCAAACAGCAATTAGCGCAGGTGCGACCTGGCTTGGGGTAGCCCTCTTGGAGGAAGCTGTTGCACTACGAAAAGCAGGAATCTATCAGCGCACAATCGCATGGTTGACGCCTCCGGGCGAAGATTTTGTTAGCGCCCTAAAGCACGATATTGATCTTTCAATTTCATCAATAGCGCTACTTGAAGAGATTCTCGCGGCGAGCAAAACACTCGGCAAGAAAGCTCGGGTACACATAGAAGTCGACACTGGAATGCGTCGCGGGGGACTCTTAGATGAGTGGAGCGAATTCCTAAAGTTCATAGCGATACATAAAGATGATCTCCATATCATTGGTTTGTGGACGCATTTCGCGCGAGCAGATGAACCGGATTCAAGCGCAACCCAAGAGCAGATTATTGAATTTGAAAAGTATCTAATGGATCTTCATCGCGTTGGAGTTGTTCCAGAAATGACGCACCTTTCAAACTCGGCGGCGACACTTTCCTTTCCTTCTGCTCACCGTTCGATGGTTCGCCTGGGCATAGCCATGTATGGGTTGAGCCCAGATGTGAAAACACTTGGTGACGCTTCGAAATACTCCTTGAAGCCAGCCATGACTCTTAAAGGCAAATTGAGTTTAGTGAAACGCGCCCCCAAGGGTTCTGCGGTTGGTTACGGCGGCACCGCTCTATTGTCCGACGATACGAAATTGGGAGTTGTGGTCCTTGGATATTCCGATGGTATTCCTCGAAATTCAAATTCAGATGCAGGCGTTTGGATTGATGGAGTTCGAGCTGCGCTAGTTGGACGCGTTTCAATGGATCAATTTGTTGTTGATCTTGGTATTTCAACTCAAGCAAAGGCGGGCGACTATGTCACCGTTTTTGGAGCTACTCCCGATGGCCAGGGCTATTCAATAGATGATTGGGCTGCAGCGGCATCCACAATAAATTACGAGATTGTTACCCGAATTGCTTCCCGAGTGCCGAGAATCTATCTAAACTAACATCACTATTTAACGTTGATTGGGGATTATCTTGAGGTCGTCTTTGCTTTCGATCTCAGACCTCACCGTTAAGTTTGGCGGACTAACAGCACTTTCAGGGGTTCATATAGATCTAAACCCTGGTGAAGTTGTTGGGCTCATTGGCCCTAATGGGGCAGGGAAAACAACGCTATTTAATGCGCTTACTGGTTTTGCTCCGGTTGCTTCTGGGAAGCTGTCCCTCGATGGCAAAGACCACGCTTGGCCGAAAAACCATCAACTTGTTGACTTGGGAATTGCTCGGACGCTGCAAGGAGTTGGATTATTTCCAGATTTAACGGTTCTTGAGAACGTTATGGTCGGCGGAGAAAAATTCGCTAAAGGAAGTGTCTTGCGTGCTGCTCTTGGATTAGATGGTTCAAACGAAAAGTATCTTGAAGAAAAAGCTTCACTGGCTCTTGAAAAAGTTTACGCATCATCTCTCGGCGATAAGCGGGCTGATTCACTTCCTTATCCAGTCACAAAGAGAGTTGCCATAGCCCGCGCCTTAATGAGTGATCCAAAAATATTGCTTTTGGATGAACCGGCAGGTGGTCTTGGATCTCAAGATATTGATTGGATGAATGGACTGATTCACAACTTGAAATCTGAAACTTCAATCCTGCTAGTCGAGCATCATATGGATGTTGTGATGAATGTATGTGACCGTATTTATGTTTTGAATTTCGGAGAACTTATTGCCGAGGGAACGCCCACTGAAGTTCGCGAAAATCCTGCAGTTATTGCTGCTTACCTGGGAGCCGAGGCAGCCAAATGAGTGCTCTTGAAGTCTCGAATCTCTCCATCAGCCATGGAGCGATTGTTGCTGTGCGAAAGCTTTCGTTTACAGTGGAAAAGGGTCAACTCGCAGCAATTATTGGTTCAAATGGCGCGGGTAAAACTACTTTGCTCAGAGCCTTATCAGGTCTTATTCCAGCTTCGGAGGGGACTGCAACTTGGAAAGGCAAATCCCTGCTTGGGCAGAAACCAGAAAATTTAGTCCGCTCGGGTGTTGCTCATGTTTCAGAGGGTAAATCTGTAATTCCAGAACTCAACGTGAAAGAGAATCTTGCACTTGGTGGGATTTGGAGAAAAGATAAAAAAGATGTTGCAATAGCAACAGAAGAAGTTCTAGAACTCTTTCCACGACTTCGAGAACGACTCCAACAATCTGCTGACACACTTTCAGGTGGCGAGCGACAAATGCTTGCTATTGGCCGCGCACTCATAGCTCGACCAGATCTACTTCTTTTAGATGAACCATCATTGGGATTAGCCCCACTCATAATCGAGCAGATATTTGAAGCCGTAAATCAACTTCGTCACAGACTCGGATTGACCGTCTTACTTGTGGAACAAAATGCGATGAGTGCGCTAAAGATTGCCGACGTTGGCATCATCATAAATGTTGGAACTCTTGTCACGTCAGGTCAATCCAAAGAGCTTTTGGCTGATGCCAATCTCCGAGCAGCATATTTGGGGTACTGATGTTATTTATAGACACACTCTTAATCGGGCTCAGCAGCGGAGCAATTTATGCATTGATGGCTCTTGCTCTTGTCTTGGTTTGGAGATCAACCCGAGTCGTTAATTTTGCGCAAGCCGGCCAAGCCATCTTGTCCACATATCTGGGCTATGAAGTTATGAATATGACTCATAATTATTGGGTTTCAATTCCATTCGCGATTCTTGGTGGTGGCGCCATTGCGGCGTTCGTTGACGGTGTCATCATGCGGGCACTTGTGAAGAGATCGCATAAAGGTTCTGTCTCAGAAATTGCCCCAGTTATTGCAACTCTAGGATTGCTGGGATTGATTCGCAGTCTTACGGGCATGATCTGGGGTAACGCGTATTTGCAATATACATCGCCTCTTTCGGGTAAGGGCTACATGATTGGCCAACACACGATTCCGTTCTCTCCACAAAATCTAATTATCGTTATCGGAGCGCTTTTTGTGATGGGCGTATTTGCGGCCATTTTCAAGTTTACGAATTTGGGTCTCGCACTTCGAGCGGCATCGTTCCAACCTGAGATTTCAAGACTTGCTGGTATTAGAGTCGACCGAATTCGCACAATTGGTTGGGCATTTGCAGGAGCGGCAGGAGCTGTAGCGGGTGCTCTCGTAACTCCGACGACATATCTTTCGCCTAACAGCTTGGATCTCTTGCTCGTCTCGGGATTTGTGGCAGCAGTAATTGGCGGACTAGATAGTTTGATTGGCGCAGTTCTCGGAGGTTTGCTTCTTGGTGTTGGTTTCGCATTTATTCTTCAATACATTGGAACATCCGTAACATTCTCTGCCGCATTTATAATTTTAATTCTTGTTCTCTTCGTGCGTCCTCGTGGCATTCTTGGATCAAAAGGAGGGCGTCGCGATGCGTAAATCAAAATCCTTAAGCGCGCTCACATTCCTTGCAATTGGGTTATTCCTCCTCGGGCTTAGTAATTTTGTAGATGAGTTACGCGTTTATCAAGGCGCGCAAATTGCAGTTTACGTAATTGCTATTTCATCAATTATTTTGTTAACTGGTTATTCAGGACAGATTTCACTTGGACATGGCGCGCTTATGGCAATTGGCGGATACGCTGCTGTTCTTTCATATACATATTGGCATCTACCATTCCTATTGGCGTTTACAGTTGGCGCACTTGCAGCGGCTCTTGGCGGTTTTATTTTGGGAATGGCTGCAGCGCGATTGTCAGGACCATATCTCGCCGGAACAACATTGGCACTAGCCGTAGGCCTTCCATCTCTTGCAAATCAATTTCACATTCTTGGTGGAGAGCAAGGGCTGTCTTTTGATATTGGCGAAGCACCTAAATGGATTTCAAATAAGACCGGTGGAGATTTCACCCAGTACAAGTGGTTTTTTTGGGTCAGTGTGGTCTGCGCATTGGCAACAATTTGGTTTATAAAGAATTTGTTACAAAGTCGCTTCGGAAGAACGTGGCGGGCGGTACGCGGAAATCCGAGCGCAGCAGCCTTGAGCGGTATCAATATCGGCAGATCTAAAGTTTTAGCATTTACCGTTAGTTCGGCGTTGGCAGGCTTAGCAGGAGCGTTATTAGCGATGCTATTAGGCCTTGTTGCACCGATGGCATTCACTCTGACACTTTCCTTCACCCTAGTTACTGGTGCGGTGCTTGCGGGGGTTACTAACCTCGCCGGTAGCATTGTCGGAGCAGTAGTACTCGTTGGAATTCCCGAGTTCACGGATGCCGTAGCTACGCATCTGGGAGGATCGGAAAAGATTTCAGCGAATCTACCCGGCTTGATTACGAGTGTGTTGTTGATTCTGACGGTGATATTTATGCCGAATGGACCAAAACTTCACAGACGTAAGAAAGTTACAAACTAAATAGAAATCTAAACAGATAACCCTCTGATTTAATATCTGGAAGGAACAACATGCTCGTTCACCGAAGTACGAAGCGTGGAGCGTTCGCAGTAGCAGTAGCTGCTGTAGCGGCTCTCGCTGTAAGCGCGCTACCAGCGCAAGCGTTTTCTCCTCGTTCTGAAACAGGAGTCACGTCATCGACAATCAAACTTGGAATTACTGTTCCGCTTACCGGCGCAGCCGCTCCTGGCTACAACAAGGTGCCTTATGGCATGAAAGCATATTTTGATTATGTTAACGATAACGGCGGCGTTAACGGCCGCAAGATTCAGCTTGTAATTAAAGATGATGCATACAGCCCAATACTTGCAAAGTCAGTAACAAATGATTTAATTCTTAAGGACAAAGTTTTTGCACTTGTTGGAACACTTGGCACTGCTGATAATGAAGCAACAACTAAGTTTGTCAACGATAAAGGCGTTCCACGTTTATTCGTAAACACAGGTTTTAGCGGTTTTGCCAACGTAAAGAAGTACCCAACAACTTATGCACTCTTCCCTTCATACTTCATGGAAGCAAAGGCAATTGGCGGATACCTCGCAGATAAGTTTGCAGGCAAAAAGGTCGCACTCATCTACCAGGATGACGATTTCGGAATTGATGCTCTTGCAGGGTTCTCTCAAGTTGGAACAAATTTTGTTGCAAAGATTCCATATGCTTCAGGATCACAAGCTGACCCAACAGTTGTTGGTACATGGATCAAGACCATTGTTGGTTCAGGCGCTGATACCGTCGTTGTATTTGGCGTAACAAGCGCATCTGCAGCAGCTCTCGGTGGCGCCTATAAGGCAGGTCTTGCAGGAAAGTTGCAATGGATTCTTGGTTCAGTTGGAGCAGATCCAACGACAATCAAGGCAGTTGCTCCAACAGCACTTCCATTGTTGAACGGTGCGATTGCTGCATCATTCTTGCCATCACCAAGTGACTCAGATGATGAGTACATAAAGCAATTCCAAGAAATCAATGCCAAGTACAACAAAGGCGCGACGTTCGACAACAACGTTCTCGTAGGCATGAATGCTGGAATGCTCGCCGTACAAGCACTTCGCGCAGCTGGCCCAACGCCAACGCGTGCAAAGTTAATTGCAGCTCTCAACACACAAGGTTCAAAATTTGCTAGCGCAGGTTTTGCTTCATTGGGTTGGTCTAAGACAAGTCACGTTGGTTACAACGGATACTGGTTTGGACGTATTTCCGCAGACGGTTCTCAAACTCCTGTAGATGGAGCTGGGAAGTATGTTTTGTACACAACAGATTCATCAAAAGGCGCTGTCGTGAAGTCAACGATTACACGTCCGGCGATGCCAGAGAAGGGATTGCCAACTAACTAATGAAAACTTCACTATCTAAGAAGATTGCAGTAGTGGGAGCAGTTGCTCTCGCATCATTCGCAATTAATTTAGCTCCATCGGCTGCGAATGCAGCTCCTGCTTGTGCCGTCGGGCCAGTTACTTCTTGCCAAGGCTTAACAAGTGATGGTGCTCCATATGTAATGCAGGTTCCAGGTAATTTCAACGGAACCGCATTTCTTTATTCACATGGATATCGCTACAACGTGGCTCTTCCAGCACTTGGATACCCTGCTGTTTTGAATACTCCACAACCAGGACCTGTAATTGGTTCAGATACATCTGTAATCAAGTATTTGCTTAGCCATGGCTATGCGGTCTTTGGTTCTGGATTTGCTCGTCAGGGTTGGAATGCTGATTCTGGCGTTGCAACAGATGTCGAATTAATCAACACATTCAAGACACAGTTCCCAAAGACAACAAACGTTGTTGCTTGGGGAGAATCACTTGGTGGATTTATGACCCAAGTGTTAGCAGAGAAGCACCCTGAACTTATTTCAGCTGCAGCACCTCTTTGTATGGCAAGCCCAATTGAAGCTGAACTTACAATGGCTGGAGATTTCCTCTGGGGTCTAAAGACATTCTTTGATCCTTCAATTCAAGGTGGAAATTACAAGAGTGCGACTGAATCACTTCAAGACCTCGGAAGAGTCGTTGCTCTTTTGACGGCGCTTAAGTCATCTATCGCAACAGGTGTATGGCCTGCAACAACGCCAGAGCCTGTTAAAGCAATGCTTGGATCAATTCCTCCACGTTCTGCTCTCTTGTTAGTTGGTTTAATGTCAGGACTTCCAACTCAAAGTGCTCACTTTGATGGAAGCACTGGCCCAGGATCACCTAACTCAGCTGCCTACACGAACTTTGCTCTTGCTGGATCACCAGCTCTTGCAGTTCTTGAAAATGGTGCAAGTGCTGCAGTTCTCGCAGTTCTAGCAACAGCTGATGTTGAGCTTCAAGCTGGCGGAACAATCTTTGATAACACAAAGACTGATTACTCGGCTCGAGTAGATAGTGAAAAGGCTATTTACAGCGCTGGTCTTTCAGGCGCCACAGCAACAGCAGGAATGCTTGCTTATCTCGCAGCCGCACCACGTGCTTCTGCTGATGCAGCTTCTGTAGCCAAGATGCGTGCGCTTGCAACAATTCAAGGCAAGATCAACGTCCCAACTATCACAATGGTTGGCGTAGCTGATCCAATTACTCCTGCAGGTGGCTCACAGTGGCTTGCAAATCAATACGCAGATCAATATGCAGCCGCAAAGGCAGCAGCCGCAAAGGCGAAGGCTAAGCGCCCAGCCAATGCACTTGCTTCGATATGGGGCATGACACCTGCGCATTACACAAAGTTCGATGCAACCGGTGCTCCTGACACTTCAGGCGCTGCTGCAAATGGAACAAACCACTGTAACTTCACTGCCAAGCAATACATCGGTGTTGCTGATTTGCTAGCTGCTGCTGCATCTAGCGGATCACTTCCAAGGCCACAAACAATCGCTACTGCTGCTCGACGTATGGGCGGTTCAGTTGTGGATTCGAAGTTCCAGCCAGCACTTCCAAAGTTCTTCCAGGAGGACTAATAACTAAGTAATCGCGATTGGGCCCTGGCTGCTTGTTAAACCAAGCAACCGGGGCCCTTTTTCGTGCAACCGGTAACCTTTCCCAGTGCCCACCCTTCCAGTGATCGTGAATTCTCTCGTTGAGATGCGCTCACTTGGCCTCGCCCTTGGGCAGAAGTTAACACGTGGAGATATCCTCCTTTTAAATGGATCTCTAGGAGCAGGAAAAACAAGTCTTGTGCAAGGCATTGCCGCGGCATTAAATATATCTGGTGTAACTTCGCCAACTTTTGTAATTTCACGTACTTACCCTGCCGCAATCCCACTCATTCATGTGGATGCTTATCGATTGGTGGGGGAGCCATGGGCACTCTTTGATGATCTTGATTTAGAAAGCCAATCTAGTGATGCAATTACCGTCATCGAGTGGGGAGATGGATTTGTCGAGCGAATTGCCGATGAATATCTTGAAGTGAGAATTGAATTTGGCGAAGAGGATGAACAACGTATTCTCACTCTTGTCCCTCATGGAAATCGTTGGAATGGTTTTAAATTATGAGCAATGTTCTAGCAATAGACACAGCAACAACTAGAACTACCGTCGCGCTGATTCGCGATGGCGAGGTCCTTATGGCACTTCATCACGATGACCCCATCGCCCACGGTGAGGTACTTCCTAGACTGGTTGCCCAACTTCTTGAGATCGAAAATGTTATCGATGAAGTTGTTATTGGAATGGGACCAGGTCCATTCACGGGACTCAGGGTTGGGATTGTTTTTGGCCAATCATTTGCCTTCGCTAGAAATATTCCATGGCGCGGTGTCTGCTCACTCGATTCGATGGCGGCGCAAATTGAATCAAAGGATTTTATTGTTGCAACTGATGCAAGGAGGAAAGAGTTCTTCTGGGCGCACTACCTAAATGGCGAAAGAATAAATGAGCCACAAGTTGCGCTCACTCAAGTTGTTGAACGTCTCACCTCACCAATATATAAAGAGGGCGATCTTTACCCCTCTGCACAATTTATGTCACGGTTAAAAGGAGATATCCGCGAACCAATTTATGTTCGCCGGCCTGATGCCTACCCAACTCCAAAAGGCGTGACATTCAGAGCGATGAACGCGATGGACCTGATCGTAGTTTCCTCTTTGGAAAAAGTTGTCTACGCAGGAGAAGATCCATGGAGCATGGCCCAATTTAAAGAGGAACTCGCAAGCGCAGATAGGTATTACCTGGTGGCTGAAAAAGCTGGTGTAGTTGTTGGGTACTGCGGCGTGATGATCGCGGGTGATGTGGCCGATATTCTCACAATCACGGTTGATCCGGCTCTAAGACGTCAGGGCATCGGTAGAGAATTCTTGAAGCGACTTATTGATTGGGCTCGAAACAAAAAAGTTGAGGCAATGATGTTAGAAGTTCGTGTGGGCAATGACGCTGCGCAACCGTTGTATACATCAAACGGTTTCTACCCACTCACAACTCGTAAAGACTATTACGGCCCAGGCCTAACAGCTCTTGTGATGCGCAAGGAGTTGCGATGAGTCAGCCACTCGTATTAGGAATTGAAACATCGTGTGATGAAACTGCTGTGGGCATAGTCAGAGGAAGAACGCTTCTTGCAAATGTAATTTCATCAAGCGTTGAGGAGCATGCTCGTTTTGGAGGAGTTGTTCCGGAGATTGCTAGTCGCGCGCATTTGGAAGCAATCCACTCTGTTCTCACTCGCGCGCTTGCCGATGCAAAGATTTCGCTCAATGACATTGATGCATTCGGTGTAACAGCAGGACCAGGATTAATTGGCGCGCTGCTAGTCGGGGTGAGTTCGGCTTCTGGCCTTTCACTTGCTCTCAATAAACCTTTGTACGGCGTAAACCATTTATCAGCGCACTTGGCAGTTGACGCACTAAATTCTGAGCACAGTCTTGAACCGGCAATTGGATTACTCGTGAGCGGCGGTCACAGTTCAATTTTGAAAGTTTCGCACTTCGCATCGGATGTCACCGTAATTGGTTCAACGCTAGATGATGCAGCGGGAGAAGCATTCGACAAAATTGCGCGAATTCTAAAGTTAGATTTTCCAGGTGGTCCAGCGATTGATCGAGTTGCCAAAGAAGGAGATGGGCTTTCCATTGAGTTCCCGCGTGGCCTGACAAACGATGCAGATCATCTATACGATTTTTCATTCTCGGGTTTAAAGACGGCAGTCTCGCGATACCTCCAAAAAATCCCCGATGCCAAAGTTGCAGATGTAGCTGCCTCCTTCCAAGAAGCTGTTGTCGATGTACTTCTGGGCAAAGCGTTAGCGGCTGCAAAGGCAGAGGGCATCGAAACCTTGATTATTGCCGGGGGAGTTGCGGCCAACTCCAGACTTCGAGAAGTTGCCGCTCAAAGGTGCTCTCGCGCGGGCGTTGAGCTGCGAATCCCTCCTATGTCCCTCTGTACGGATAATGGGGCGATGGTCGCAGCCCTGACCTCTCAGGCCGTCTCTAGCGGAGCGCCAGCCTCATCGTTGGGCTTGGCTGCGGATTCCTCTTCTGGCCTGGATCGGGTTTTCTGGCCCTAAATTCTCATAGTAGAGTCTGCTTTAGCACTCTCGGGGTGACACTGCTAACCACCGCGTTACAAGCCACCATCGAGGGGTAGAAAACCAGCTACTAGAAAGAGAAACCATTATGGCCATTTCCATCAAGCCACTTGAAGATCGCGTCGTTGTAAAGACAAACGAGGCTGAACAGAAGACCGCTTCAGGTCTTGTCATTCCAGATACTGCTCAAGAGAAGCCACAAGAGGGAACAGTTGTTGCTGTAGGCCCAGGTCGCTTTGATGACGGTGTCCGCGTTCCAATGGATATCAAAGTTGGCGATGTAGTTCTTTATAGCAAGTACGGCGGCACAGAAGTTAAAGCTGCTGGCGAAGAATATTTAGTTCTATCTGCTCGCGACATTCTCGCGATCATCGAAAAGTAAGGCGAAGACCTACATGGGTAAAAGTCTGCAATTTGATGAGGTAGCTCGTCGTGGCATGGAGCGTGGGGTAAATATCCTCGCTGACACAGTGAAGGTAACTCTTGGACCTAAAGGCCGCAACGTTGTTATTTCAAAGTCATACGGTGCTCCGCTCATCACAAATGATGGAGTAACCATTGCAAAAGAGATTGAACTCTCTGATCCAGCTGAAAATATGGGAGCACAACTTGTAAAGCAAGTTGCTGAAAAGACAAACGATGTTGCTGGTGATGGAACCACAACAGCAACTGTTTTGGCTCAAGCGATGGTTCGTGAAGGACTTCGTAATCTTGCTGCTGGCGCGCAACCAATGGAACTGAAATACGGAATTGAACAAGCTGTCTCTGCACTTTCAGAAGAGTTGAAGAAGAATTCAACAGCAGTTTCTGGAAAGTCTCAGATTGCCGATGTTGCAACAATTTCTGCGCAAGATAAGGCGATCGGAGACCTCATTGCAGAAGCAATGGATAAGGTCGGTAAAGATGGCGTAATCACAGTAGAAGAGTCATCGACAACAGGTCTTGAGTTGGAATTCACTGAAGGAATGCAGTTCGATAAGGGCTATATCTCGCCTTATTTCGTAACCGATTCAGACCGTATGGAAACAATTCTTGATGATGCTTATATTTTGATCTCAGGAACAAAGATTTCAAACCTTAACGACGTTCTTCCAGTACTTGAAAAGGTAGCTGCTCAAAGCAAGCCACTTTTGATTATTGCTGAGGATGTCGAAGGCGAGGCTCTCTCAACTCTCGTTGTTAACCGCATGCGTGGCACCTTTGCTTCAGCAGCAGTTAAGGCTCCAGGGTTTGGTGATCGTCGCAAGGCGATGTTGCAAGATATTGCAATCCTCACCGGTGGTCAGGTTATTACTCCAGAAGTTGGTCTAAAACTTGATCAGGTCGATATTTCACTTCTCGGTCGCGCTCGTCGTATTGTGATTTCAAAAGACAATACAACAATCGTTGATGGAGCAGGCGATAAGGCTGGGGTAGCTGCTCGAGTCTCTGAAATTCGTAATGAGATTGAAGCAACTGATTCCGATTGGGATCGCGAGAAACTCCAAGAGCGTGTTGCAAAACTCGCTGGCGGCGTTTGCGTAATCAAGGTTGGAGCTCACACCGAGGTCGAGTTGAAGGAAAAGAAGCATCGTCTTGAAGATGCAATTTCTGCAACACGTGCAGCGGTTGAAGAAGGAATCGTTGTCGGCGGAGGAGCAGCTCTAGTACATGCTGCAACTGCACTTGAGAATGATTTGGGCTTCGAAGGAGACCGCGCTGTTGGCGTTCGCTTAGTCCGCAAGGCATGCGATGAGCCACTTCGTTGGATCGCTGAAAATGCTGGACAAGAGGGCTATGTAGTCGTATCTAAGGTTCGCGCAATGAAGCCAAATGAAGGCTTTAACGCTGCCGATGACACCTATGGCGACCTTGTGAAGCAAGGCGTTATTGATCCTGTGAAGGTGACGCGTTCTGCGCTCGCTAACGCAGCTTCAATTGCCGCAATGTTTATTACAACAGAAGCTCTCGTATTTGAGACTCCTGAAGCAAACAAGGAAGAGCAAGCATCTGGACATGGTCATAGCCATGGACCTGGTGGACACTCTCACTAATTAAAGTAATTGAGCCCCGTTGGTTAACACCGACGGGGCTTTTTTGCGCTTTTTTCTTACTCGTGAGTTGCCAGTACTATTGCCAAATGCTGGGATCCCATGAAAGTGCCAATGAAAAGGTTGTGCTACTTGGGCTCACTTACGACGACGTGCTCCTCCTTCCTGATGAATCAGATGTTGTTCCTTCGGAAGTAAATACGCGAACGCGATTGACTCGCAACATTGAAATTGATGTACCCGTTATCTCATCGGCAATGGATACTGTTACCGAAGCACGAATGGCCATTGCAATGGCTAAAGCTGGCGGTATTGGAATTATTCACCGAAATCTTTCAATTGAAGATCAAGTCAAACATGTCATTGAAGCGAAGAAGTCAGGTTTAGCAGGAGCGGCCGTTGGGGTTGGAGAAGATGGTTTTGCTCGTGCATCAGCTCTGATCGAAGCAGGTGTTGATGTAGTGGTAGTTGATACTGCGCACGGACATCATCGTGCGGTTCTAGATTCTGTGGAACGTATACGAAAAGCATTTCCAGAGATAAATATTATTGGTGGAAACGTCGCAACTCGCGCAGGTGCTCAGGCTTTGATAAATGCAGGAGTTGATGCCGTCAAGGTTGGCGTTGGGCCTGGATCTATTTGTACGACTCGCGTTGTAGCGGGTGTTGGAGTGCCTCAAATCACCGCGATCATGGAAGCCCACAAAGCATGTGTAAAAGCGGGAATCCCACTCATCGCCGACGGCGGACTCCAATTCTCTGGTGACATTGTTAAAGCAATCGTTGCTGGAGCCGATACGGTGATGCTCGGATCACTCTTGGCCGGAACAGATGAATCCCCTGGTGAAGTTATTGATATCAATGGCCTGAAGTACAAAGGCTACCGAGGCATGGGTTCTCTTGGAGCAATGCAATCTCGTGGAGAGCAAAAGTCATATTCAAAAGATCGCTACATGCAAGATGACGTTTTAGCAGAAGACAAACTTGTTCCGGAAGGAATCGAAGGCAAAGTTGTTGCGCGCGGCCCGGTGGCCACAGTCGTGCACCAACTAGTTGGGGGGCTGCGTTCTGGAATGGGATATGCCGGCGCCCCGACAATTGCTGATTTACAGAAGAACGGTCGCCTCATTCAAATTACAGCTGCAGGACTCCAAGAAAGTCATCCCCACGATGTTCTTGATGTTCAGGCTGCTCCAAATTACAACCGCAAATAAAGGGTAACTATGGAAATCGAAATCGGACCCGGTAAGAGAGCCCGCCAGGCTTACTCTTTTGACGATATTGCAATTGTTCCAAGTCGCCGTACCCGCGACCCAAAAGAGGTTTCAACCCAATGGCAGATTGATGCCTATAAGTTTGATTTGCCGATGCTTGCAGCTCCAATGGATTCGGTTGTATCTCCAGAGACTGCAATCGCAATCGGCCACCTTGGCGGTGTTGGTGTTCTAAATCTAGAAGGGCTCTGGACCCGTCACGAAAATCCTCGCATTGCACTAGGTGAAATTTCATCTCTTCCTCAAGAGCAAGCAATTCGTCGGATGCAGGCTCTATATGCCGCGCCAATTCAGCCAGAACTGATCAAATCTCGTATTGCAGAAATTCGCGCTGCTGGCGTCACGGTTGCAGGTGCGCTCTCACCTGCACGTACAGCTGAGTTTCACAAAGTTGTGGTCGATGCTGGTGTCGATATCTTCGTGATTCGCGGAACCACAGTTAGCGCCGAACATGTTGCAACTGAAAATGCTCCACTAAATCTTAAGAAATTTATCTATGATCTTGATGTTCCAGTAATTGTTGGCGGATGCGCCACAGGCCAAAGTGCACAACATTTAATGAGAGCAGGAGCAGCTGGAGTTCTCGTTGGCTTCGGCGGTGGATCGGCTCACACAACACGAAACGTTCTTGGAATTGAAGTTCCGATGGCTTCTGCTGTCGCCGATGTGGCATCAGCACGTCGCGACTACATGGATGAATCAGGTGGACGTTATGTTCACGTTATTGCAGATGGATCAGTTGGAAAGAGCGGTGACATTGCTAAGGCAATCGCATGCGGTGCAGATGCAGTGATGATGGGTTCTCCACTCGCCAAAGCGTCAGAAGCACCAGGAATGGGTTGGCATTGGGGACAAGAAGCGGCTCACGAAGAGTTGCCTCGCGGAAATCGTGTCCATGTTGGCACAGTCGGAACTCTTCAAGAAATTCTTACGGGACCTTCTCATACGGCGGATGGTTCTATGAATCTTTTCGGTGCTCTGCGTCGCGCAATGGCAACATCTGGATATTCTGATTTGAAGGAATTCCAACGCGTAGAGGTTGTTATTAACCGTGCCTGAGGTTCTATCAAATAACGAAACTGTCCTCGTTATTGACTTTGGTGCGCAGTATGCCCAGCTGATTGCAAGGCGAGTGCGTCAAGCAAATGTCTATTCTGAAATTGTTCCTTCTTCTATGCCCGTTGAAGAGATTCTTGCAAAAAAGCCAAAGGCAATCATTCTTTCAGGCGGACCATCAAGTGTGTATGCCCCAGGTGCCCCAACTCTTGATCCAGCAATATTTGAACACAACATTCCTGTGTTTGGAATTTGCTACGGGTTTCAAGTGATGGCATCGGCTCTTGGTGGCGTTGTTACGCAAACAGGAAAATCGGAATACGGCCGCACGGGACTCTCGCATAATTCTGAATCAAAGTTGCTTTTGAATTTGCCAAAAGAATTCAATGTTTGGATGAGCCACGGCGACAGCGTGACACAGGTTCCCGTTGGATTTACTTCAACAGCCAAGACCGCCGATACCCCCATTGTTGCTTTTGAAAATGAAACTGGTTTGCTTGCTGGCGTTCAGTATCACCCAGAAGTGTTGCATTCTGAGCATGGACAAGAAATATTGCGCCATTGGTTGATTGATATTGTCGGATGCAAACCAACATGGACAAGTGCAAATATCGTTGCACAAGAGGTAGAAAAGATTCGGTCTGTTGTTGGATCTAGTCGAGTAATTTGTGGGTTGTCTGGGGGAGTTGATTCCGCTGTTGCAGCTGCAATAGTTCAAAAAGCAATCGGCGCTCAGCTCACATGCGTATTTGTTGACCATGGCCTTCTTCGAGAAGGTGAAGCCGAGCAGGTTGAAACAGATTTTGTTGCGGCTACGGGAGTTGAACTCAAGATTGTAGATGCACGCGAAAAATTTCTTAATGCGCTTGCTGGTGTAACTGATCCAGAGCGGAAGAGAAAAATTATTGGAGCAGAATTTATTCGATCATTTGAGGAAGCGGCGCGAGAATTAACTGCGGCAAAACCTGAAGCAATTGATTTTCTTGTGCAGGGGACCTTGTATCCAGATGTCGTTGAATCTGGCGGTGGAACTGGGACTGCAAATATTAAATCTCACCACAATGTTGGTGGACTTCCAGATGATCTTCAATTCACACTTATTGAACCCCTCCGCACCCTATTCAAAGATGAGGTTCGAGAAGTTGGCCTCCAGCTAGGCCTTCCAGGCGAGATAGTTTGGCGCCAGCCGTTCCCAGGCCCAGGCTTAGCAATTCGCATTGTCGGTGAAGTTACTGAGAATAGACTTACAATTCTTCGAAAAGCCGATTCCATCGCTAGATATGAATTAAAATCAGCACAGTTGGATCGAGAGATTTGGCAATGTCCCGTAGTTCTACTTGCTGATGTTCGTAGCGTAGGAGTGCAGGGAGATGGAAGAACATATGGACATCCCATAGTTCTTCGGCCAGTTTCAAGTGAAGATGCGATGACTGCAGATTGGAGTCGTCTTCCGTACGACGTACTGGAGAAGATTTCAACTCGCATCACCAATGAGGTTCGCGATGTAAATCGAGTTGTACTCGACATAACGAGCAAACCTCCCGGCACAATTGAGTGGGAATAAGGATTGGACGAAAGTAAATGTTGAGCTCGAAAAAGATAATTGCGACAGTGGTGCTTTCACTCACTGCTTCCCTTGTTATGTCTAGCGCTACATTTGCCAAAGATCCCAAAACCACAATGAATAGTGGTAAGTCGAAGATGGCTTCAAAGGCGCTTTGTTCAACCACAAATGCATATCCGCACAAAGAGCCACAAATTGCGCCACCTGCAGTAAAGATGCCGGTGAAGAATCGCACATTTACTTTTGAAACTAACTGCGGCCAAATTGTTGTCGAAGCAGATGGCGCAAATGCACCATTAACGGTGCTAGTAATGACAACTTTGGCTAAAGGTGGATATTTCAATAAGACACTCTGTCATCGCCTTACAACAAGCGGACTTTTTGTACTGCAATGTGGAGATCCAACCGCAACCGGTTCAGGTGGCCCACTTTTCACTTACGATAATGAGAATCTTCCAGATGCCGTAGCAAATAATTACCCTGCTGGCACAGTGGCAATGGCAAATTCTGGATTAACACAAACAGGTCACGGAACAAATGGAAGTCAGTTCTTCCTCGTCTATGCCGACACCACTCTTGGCGCTAATTACACTCGCTGGGGAAGAATCATTAAAGGCCTAGATATCCTTAAAGCAATTGCCGCTCAAGGCGTGCTTGGTGGCGGGGGCGACGGAACACCAAAGCAGACCGTCGGTATCGAAAAGGTTTCAGTTAAATAAATTAGGCAGTTGCAACAACTCTAAAGGTTTCAGCGAATGAGCCTGTAGCCAAACCGTGAGCTTCCGCATTTCGTGTACCCCACTCGCGTACGCGATCGTCTAATTCTGGGCTATGTGCAGTTTGGCTTACGTGAGAACGGATAGCTTTAAGTTTGAGATCAATCGTCGAAGAAATGTCCACGACATGATTTACTTCATTTGGCGACATAACCCAGACTTCACTTACTGTCCACGGCTCGAGACCTTCAGTTTTAAGTAAATCTTCAAAAGCAAAAGGATTGCCGGCATCTGGATAAACTGCCTGCATCGCTGCTTCCGCGGCTGCCATGTGGTCTGGATGGCTTGAAAAGATTCTTTCCCAGTTTCTCTCGGGATTCTGAATAACCATGCGTTGAGGGCGAACTTTTCGAATTGCACGAACAATTTCCTTACGAAGTTCTATTGTTGCTTCTAAATGACCATCAACATAGTTGAGGAAATTCACATCTGTAACGCCTAGAACTTTTCCAGCATCTCTCTGCTCTTGTTGGCGAATCTTTGGCATTTCTGAGCGAGGAACTGTTGGGTCAACTCCACCCTGATCTCCATTTGTGCAAACGAAGTAGGAGACGGCGATTCCCTTCGCAGTCCATTGTGGAATTGTTCCGCCAGCACCAAAATCAAGGTCATCTGGATGCGCAGTAACAAAGAGAATTCTTTCAATGGAGCTGTCATCAATAGGAGGCATAGAGCGAAGGTTACACTCCACCAGTGTCCCAACTCGATTTAACTAGCCTCAATCCGCAGCAACAAGAAGCGGTAATTCATGAGGGTTCTCCATTGCTAGTTGTTGCCGGTGCTGGGTCTGGGAAAACCCGAGTTCTTACTCGCAGAATTGCCTATTTACTTGCAAACCGGGGAGTTGCTCCGTACGAGGTTTTGGCTATCACCTTTACAAACAAAGCAGCGGCGGAAATGAAAGAAAGAGTTGCTGAGCTTGTTGGTGAAAGAGCGAAGTCAATGTGGGTCTCAACCTTTCACTCGGCTTGTGTGCGAATTCTTAGGAATGAAGCGACAAAACTTGGTTTCACTACATCCTTTGCCATTTATGACTCCTCTGATAGCTCCACACTTATTAAGCGGATAATGAAAGAACTCGGTCTTGATGGAACTGAAATTAAACCTGGAGCAATTCAATCTAGAATTTCAAATGCAAAAAACGAATTACAAACGCCAGCTACATTTCAAAAGGCAGAATTTGATTTCGTAGACAAGATGGCAGCTGAGATCTATTCGGTATATCAACGGAGATTGACTTCTGCAAATGCCATGGATTTTGATGATCTAATCATGAAGACTGTGGAAGTCTTACAAAAATTTCCGGAAGTGCGGGCTAGATATCGTTCGCGTTTTAAACACATATTGGTTGATGAATATCAGGATACAAACCATGCGCAGTACATGCTGATTCGAGAGCTAGTAGGAGTTGAGAGCGAAGGATTTCCAACGGCAGAGCTGTGCGTCGTAGGTGACGCCGACCAATCAATTTACGCTTTTCGCGGCGCCAATATTCGAAATATTTTGCAGTTCGAGGAAGATTACCCGAGCGCTCAAACGATTATGCTGGAACAAAATTATCGTTCAACACAAAATATTCTCACAGCTGCAAATTCAGTTATTGCGAATAATCGCGGTCGTAAAGAGAAGAACCTCTGGTCTGAAGCTGGTCCAGGTCACCACATCACAGGATTCGTCGCTGAAACCGATCACGATGAGGCGGAATTTATAACTTCAGAAATACGCCGTTTAAGAAATGAAGGAATCTCAAATCCGGGCGATACGGCAATTTTCTATCGTACAAATGCGCAGTCGCGCTCAATTGAATCCACATTAGCTCGAGCTGGGATCCCTTATAAAGTCGTTGGAGGATTGCGCTTTTTTGAGCGTGCTGAAGTAAAGGATTTGTTGGGATATTTGAAGGTTCTTGTTAATCCATCGGACGAAATCTCTCTTCGCAGAATTGTTAATACCCCAAAACGCGGAATTGGTGATCGAGCGATTGAAATTGTCGATGAGTTTGGGAAGAAGCACGGCATCACGCTTTGGGAAGCAATGAATCAAGTCGAGAGTGAGTTGCCAAATAGATCGCTTCAAGCAATTCGAGATTTCTTGCAATTAATGTATAGCTTACGAACTTTGGTAGAGGCAAAGACGAAGCCGTCTACAATCGCCAAAGCGGTTTTGGAACAGAGTGGTCTTGAGGCTGAATTAAAGAAGAGTACGGATCCTCAAGATGAAAGCCGACTTGAAAACCTTTACGAACTTCTCAATGTTGTTACAGAGTATGAGTTGTCAGATATAGAAGAGGCGGAAGAAGCAACACTGTCGGGATTCTTAGAAGGTGTTTCCTTGGTTTCAGATTCAGACCAAATTCCGGATGCAGTAGACGGAGAAGGTGTTGTCACGTTGATGACACTTCACACCGCAAAAGGATTAGAGTTTCCAACAGTTTTTCTGACCGGCATGGAAGAGCAGATTTTTCCTCATTTTCGAGCAATTGAAAATGAGCAATCCGACACTACCGAGTTGGAGGAAGAGCGCCGCCTTGCATACGTGGGGCTTACGCGCGCTCGTGAGCGGCTCTATCTTTCGCGTGCGATGTCGCGCATGGCTTTTGGTAATTGGAAGAACAATGAACCTTCACGTTTTCTCGCCGAGATTCCAAGTGAAGTTATTTCTTGGAACGAGGATGTAGTTCGCTCGACAAGAGTTAAGAAGAGTTTTGGGCCACCCCCTAAGGCAACGGGCAAGAGAGTTGCCCCTACTACCGCTTTGGTTTTGGTTCCTGGAGATCGTGTGGCTCATGACACATTTGGGCTTGGAACGGTAGTCATCGTGAACGGTGAAGGCGATCGCGCGGAGGCCACAATCAATTTTGGCTCCTTGGGGGAGAAGCGACTCTTGCTGCGATACGCCCCCGTAGAAAAGCTCTAGAGAAGCTCTAGATAGACTCTAGAAAGACTCTAGAAATAACAGCCCGAGCGAGACAGTAAGATTTCCCCGTATTACTCACTTTCTAGTCATTAGATGATCGGGGAAATCAGTGGATCTCTTTGAGTATCAAGCTCGAGATCTCTTCGAAGCGCATAACATTCCAGTTCTTGCTGGTGCAGTTGCAACAACTGCAGAAGAAGCAGAAAAAGCAGCTTCAGTTATGGGTGGACGAGTTGTCGTAAAAGCACAGGTAAAAGTTGGCGGTCGCGGAAAAGCCGGAGGAGTAAAACTTGCGCAAGATGCAGCTGATGCTCGCGAAAAGGCAGCAGCGATTCTTGGCATGGATATCAAAGGTCACACTGTTCATCAGGTGATGATTGCCCAAGCAGCGCCGATTGCAGAAGAATATTATGCGTCGATTTTGCTAGACCGAGCCAATAGAAATTTTCTGGTGATGGCATCAGTTGCAGGCGGAATGGAAATTGAAGAAGTAGCTAAGACTCAACCGGAGAAGTTAGCTCGTGTTGGAATAGATCCAAACGTTGGTGTAACTCTGGACAAAGCGAAAGAAATTGCTCTCCTTGGCCAGTTCCCAGCAGAAGTCCTCGATCAAGTAGCAGATGTTTTAGTAAAACTTTGGGCAGCCTTTGTAGCCGAAGATGCAACTCTTATGGAAATTAATCCATTAGTTAAGACAGAGGATGGACGAATAGTCGCGCTGGATGGCAAAGTCACTCTTGATGACAATGCCGAGTTCCGCCACGCAGATCATGCCGACCTCGTAGATCATGCTTCAGCAAATCCTTTAGAAGCAAAAGCCAAGGAGCTCAACCTCAACTATGTAAAGCTTGATGGTGAAGTTGGAATTATTGGTAATGGTGCAGGCCTTGTAATGAGCACGCTTGATGTCGTGGCTTACGCGGGCGAGAAGTACGGAGTTAAGCCAGCGAACTTCTTGGATATTGGAGGTGGCGCATCTGCTGAAGTTATGGCAAACGGCCTCTCAATTATTTTGGGAGATAGCGATGTACGAAGTGTTTTTGTGAATGTTTTCGGAGGCATCACTGCCTGCGATGCAGTCGCAAACGGCATTGTTAGTGCGCTTACTATCTTGGGGGATAAGGCGACGAAGCCAATTGTTGTTCGCCTCGATGGTAACAACGTATTAGAAGGTCGCCGTATTTTGAACGAAGCAGCTCACCCACTCGTGCAGCAGCTCGACACCATGGATGGAGCAGCTGCTAAAGCTGCAGAATTGGCGGCGAAATAATGGCTATCTTCATCAATAAAGAGACTCGTTTAATCGTTCAAGGAATGACGGGTTCAGAAGGCACAAAGCACACTGGCCGAATGATTGTTTCAGGCACAAATGTTGTGGGCGGAGTGACTCCCGGCAAGGGAGGCCAATCGGTTGAAATTGCAGGAAAAACTCTTCCTGTTTTCAATACAGTTGCAGAGGCAATGGCAGCTACTCAAGCAAACGCTTCTGTTGTTTTCGTTCCACCTAAGTTTGCGAAGGCCGCAGTAATTGATGCAATTGACGCAGCAATTCCGCTTGTTGTTGTGATTACCGAAGGAATTCCCGTGCATGACACAGCGGCGTTCTTTGCATATTCGCAAACAAAGGGAACCACTCGCATTGTTGGACCAAACTGCCCTGGTCTTATAAGCCCGGGCCAATCAAACCTAGGAATTATTCCTGCAGACATCACCGGTCCTGGTCGGATTGGTTTAGTTTCAAAATCCGGAACCCTTACATATCAAATGATGTATGAACTTCGCGATTTTGGTTTCTCGACAGCTGTCGGTATTGGTGGAGATCCAATTATCGGAACAACGCATATCGATTGCTTGCGTGCTTTCCAAGACGATCCAGACACAGATGCAATAGTCATGATTGGTGAAATTGGTGGCGATGCTGAGGAACGTGCTGCAGCATTCATTGCTGAATATGTGACAAAGCCAGTTGTTGGATATGTCGCGGGATTTACTGCCCCTGAAGGCAAAACAATGGGTCACGCAGGCGCAATTGTTTCAGGTTCATCTGGTACAGCTCAAGGAAAGAAAGAAGCCCTTGAAGCAGCAGGCGTCAAAGTCGGCAAGACACCAAGTGAGACTGCCGAACTCATGCGCAAAATACTGAACGGCTAATATTCGTGCTGCGCCGTGTCCTTTCGATCTCTCTCATACAGGCATCAAAAGGAGCGGCGCTAACGCTTTTCCCGTCAATATTTATTTCTTTACTTGCTTGGTCAACTGCTGGAAGTACAAGTGGAAATACATCTGACCCAATTCGTGGCGCAGTATGGCTTTGGCTTGGCGCACACCTTTCACCTTTTCATTTATCAGCATCCTCGCCCCAAGGCGCAGGCTTCCTCTCTGTCCTCCCATTGGGCGCAATTATTTTTCCCATGTGGGCAGTTCGTAGAACATTTACTCGAGTTGTAGAAGTCTCCCCAAAACCGCGCGCTGCAAGAATTTTTTACGTGCTTTTCTACACTCTCATTGCAATCTTCCTAGCGATTGCATCGGCGACTCCAACGGTTACCCCAATGTGGTACTACGCAGGATTGTGCGCGGGTATTACTGCCCTTGTTTCAACGTTCAGATTTAATCCTCGCCCAGCACTTGGAATTCTTGTTTACCTCTTCGCAATTGCCTGGGGCTTAGCCGCAGTAGTGCTCGCCTTTTCATTCATGTCGCATTGGCGCGTTCTTCATGATTTATCCGTAGTAATTCAGCCGGGTATCGTGGGCGGTTTACTTTTTACCGCTCTTCAAATTCTTTACATACCAAATATGGCCTTGGCAACTCTTGCTTATCTAACGGGTTCAGGTTTTAGTTTAGGTGCGCACACGATGGTTACACCCGTAACTTTCACTCTGCATCAAATTCCCGCAATTCCAATCTTTGGTGGCTTGCCAACAGGATCCCACCCCCTATTAATGGTTGGAGTTATTTTCTGGCCTCTTCTGTTTATAGCGGTATTTTTTGTAATCAGTCGTGTGCATCCAGAGTGGAAAATGCGAAATAAAGATTTGCTCAGAACATTCATTATGGCTCTCTTCTTTATTTGGGAAATTTCCTATTTTGCTTCGGGGGAGCTATTAACCCCGGCAATGAAGCGAACGGGTATTTTGCCCGAGCGCACGACTTCCGTAGCAGCAATCAGCGCACTTTTAGTTGCGCTTATATTTTTTTATATTCCAACACTTGTGAGAAGGTTTGTAAAACGTGGCTAAGAGAATCCTTATTTTAGCCTCAGGCACTGGTTCTCTGGCAGCTGCCATTTTGCAGTCGATTCAAGATCGAGAACTTGATTTAGAAGTTGCTCGTGTTATTTCCGATAGACCAGCACCTGTACTAGATCTTGTAAAGAAGTTCGGTGTGGCGAGCACACTTATTGAGTATTCAAAATTTGAATCCCGTGCTACATGGAGTGCGCAGATGGAAAATGTAGTTGCATCTGACAAAGTAGACCTGGTTGTGAGTGTGGGATTTATGCGCATCCTTCCCGCCTCATTTATTGAAAAATTTTCCATAATTAATATTCACCCAGCCTTACTGCCGCTTTTCCCTGGCGCTCATGCGATAAGAGACGCCTTGCTCGCCGGGGCCACCGAATCAGGCACAACGGTTCATTGGATGGATTCTGGCGTAGACACTGGAAAAGTCATTTCCCAAATTAAGGTTCAAGTCGAGGTAGGGGATACCGAAGAGTCACTTCACGAACGCATTAAGATTCAGGAGCGCAATCTCATTGTCGAGACGCTCAAAAGATACGCACACGTTGGTCTCGAAAAATAGGAGAGAAATGAATTCCCGGAAACCAATTCGCAGAGCGCTTATCAGTGTTTACGACAAGACAGGGCTTATTGAGTTGGGTCAGGCTCTCTCAAACGCCGGCGTCGAGATTCTCTCTACCGGCTCAACTGCAAAGAACCTGGCTGCAGCAGGAATTCGCGTCATGCCAGTTGAGGATTACACCGGATTTCCGGAGATGATGGGTGGGCGAGTGAAGACTCTTCATCCAAGAATCCATGGTGGAATCTTGGCCGATCAAAATAATCCAGAACATCTTGCAGCAATCGCGGCTCAAGAAATCGCCCCCTTTGATTTAATAGTTATAAATCTTTATCCCTTTGCTGAGACAGTTGCCTCTACAGAAGTTTTTGCCGAATGTATTGAACAGATTGATATTGGCGGGCCAAGCATGCTTCGCGGAGCGGCAAAAAATCATGGCTCTGTAGCGGTTATTTCAAGCCCCTCGCAGTACTCACAACTTCTAAGTGCAATGGAAGAAGGTGGATTTACTCTCGAAGAGCGGCTGACTTTAGCGATGGAAACTTTTCGAAGGACTGGTGAATACGATTTAGCCATCGCAACGTGGCTAGGAGAACGCACCGGGACTTCAGATCAATGGCGTGGCCAGGTGTGGGAAAGAATCGCAGGGCTTCGCTACGGCGAGAATCCTCACCAAAGTGCTTCGGTTTACAAGAACGCTGGAATTCATCAATCTGGAATTGCTAGTGCGGTCCAATTGCATGGAAAAGAGATGTCGTTCAACAATTACACAGATGCTGATGCGGCACTCCGCGCGGCTTATGATCATGCCCAGCCGTGTGTTGCAATCATCAAACACGCAAATCCTTGTGGAATAGCTATAGCTACAGACATTGCAACTGCTCATGCGCGTGCTCACGAGTGTGACCCGGTATCTGCATTTGGCGGAGTTGTTGCGGCGAATCGGATCGTTACCGAAGAAATGGCTGCAAAACTTTCAGAAATATTCACAGAGGTCGTTGTTGCTCCAGGATTTGAGCAATCAGCCTTAGATATTCTTACGAAGAAGCCCTCAATTCGAATTCTCACAATTGGTGGTTATTCAATTCCTAAGCTTGAATTACGACCAATATCCGGTGGGGCGCTTTTCCAAGATAGTGATTTAGTTGATGCTTCTGGAGATAGTTCTCAAACTTGGACGCAGGTATCTGGCGCTGCAGTTAGTGCCGATATGTTGGGAGATTTGGAATTCGCCTGGCGCGCAGTTCGAGCTGTGAAAAGTAATGCCATTTTATTGGCGCACGATGGAGCGTCTGTTGGAGTCGGAATGGGACAAGTTAATAGGGTTGATTCCGCTCGACTCGCAGTCTCGCGTGCTGGCCAACGAGCAGTGGGAAGTGTCGCATCAAGTGATGCATTTTTTCCATTCGCAGATGGTCTACAAATTCTCATTGACGCTGGCGTAAAAGCAGTGGTGCAGCCAGGAGGTTCAGTACGCGATGAAGAAGTTATTGCGGCGGCAAATGAAGCAGGAATAGCAATGTTCTTTACGGGCACTCGACATTTCTCACACGCTTAAGTCGTTGCAGTTAGAATAATCAAATGACAGCACAAATACTCGATGGAAAAGCGACAGCCAAGGCCATTAAGGCCGAATTGAAAGTTCTTGTCGAGCAAATGTCCAACAAGCCGGGTCTGGGAACCGTTTTGGTCGGTGATGATCCCGGCTCCCATTCTTATGTCGGTGGAAAACATCGTGATTGCGCCGAAGTAGGAATCCAATCAATAAGAGTTGACCTACCCGAGACCGCTTCCGAGCAGGATGTCTTAGCGGCAATTAAAGATTTGAATGAGGCGAGAGAGTGCACCGGATACATCGTGCAACTCCCACTTCCTCGGGGTATTTCAGCTAACAAAGTTCTTGAGGCAATTGATCCTTCCAAAGATGCCGACGGACTCCACCCACTAAATTTAGGAAAACTTGTTCTGGGAGAACCCGCTCCACTTCCGTGTACACCACGTGGAATTCTTGAACTTCTTAGTCGTTATAACATCTCAACAAAGGGTGCCGAAGTAGTTGTGATGGGCCGTGGAATTACAGTTGGGCGTCCACTTGGCTTGATGTTAACCCGAAAAGGCGATGATGCCACCGTAACAATTACCCACACTGGAACTCGCAATGTTGCAGAACATACTCGTCGTGCAGACATAATTGTTGCTGCTGTCGGACAGGCACATTTGCTCACAGCGGATATGGTTAAAGATGGTGTTGTTGTTCTTGATGTTGGAATCACACGCACATCTGTAGGCCTTCTTGGAGATGTTCATCCAGATGTAGCAAATGTTGCTTCATACATCGCGCCAATGCCCGGCGGTGTAGGACCCATGACTCGGGCCATGCTTTTAGCAAATGTTGTGGAAAGTTTTCACCGAGGATCCTTGGAAAATTGAAAAACATTTTTAGCCTAAAGCGAGTAAGAAATCTCGGGCTAGCACTCATCATTCTTGGAATAGGCATATCAATATTTGGAAAAGTTCGAAGCGGAAGTCTTATGTTGGCGATAGGAACAGGCGGATATGCCTACGCGCGATATTTCATTCTTGGCATGAAGAGGCGAATTGAGTTATTTCTACCACTCCTTATAGCGGGAACCCTTTTAGTTGTGTCGCTGAGCCTGCCGCACGCGAGGTAACATTCATCCCGTAATAACCCGTATTTAGCAGGCTTTGGGAAAGGTTAATCATGTCGGATAAGAAGAATCTCAAGGGAAAAGTAACAGTTGTTGGGGCAGGCTTTTATGGCTCGACTACAGCGTTACGACTTGCTGAATATAATTTATTTGAAACTGTTGTGCTCACCGATATCGTTGAAGGCAAGCCAGAAGGTTTAGCTCTTGATATGAATCAATCTCGATCTATCGAAGGATTTGAGACAAAGGTTGTAGGAGCTACAACTACTGCCGAAGGCGGCGGTTATGAGGCAACTGCAAACTCCGACGTTGTTGTCATCACTGCTGGATTACCACGTAAGCCCGGCATGTCGCGTATGGATTTGATTGGTGTTAACGCAGGAATTGTGCGCGGAGTTGCAGAGAATATTGCAAAGCATTCTCCAGAGGCAGTAATAATTGTGGTTTCAAATCCACTTGACGAAATGACAGCGCTTGCTCAATTAGCAACAGGGTTTAAGAAGAACAAAGTGATGGGTCAGGCAGGAATGCTCGACACTGCACGTTTTACTAACTTTGTTGCAGAAAAACTTGGAGTTTCGGTTGGCTCAGTAAAAACTCTTACTCTCGGTTCGCATGGTGACACCATGGTTCCAGTCCCAAGTCGTTGCACCGTCGATGGTAAAGCTCTTTCAACACTTTTGAGTGAAGCAGAAATTGCCGAGCTTGTTGATCGCACACGAAATGGCGGAGCCGAAGTTGTGGCTTTGCTTAAGACGGGATCGGCTTATTACGCCCCATCAGCAGCAGCCGCTCGCATGGCTAAAGCGGTCATAGAAGATTCCGGTGAAGTTATGCCGGTCTGCGCATGGGTCGATGGTGAATATGGAATCGAAGGCGTTTACCTCGGTGTTGAGGCAACAATCGGAAAATCAGGAATTATCAAAGTTGTTGAAGGGTCACTCGCACCTTCAGAAGTCGAAGCTCTCAAGGCTGCAGCCGAAGCGGTTCGCGCCAAGCAAGCAGATGTAAAAGATCTATAGAAAAGCCTTCAACTTAAACCATTTGCGAAAGCAGAAAGCGGAGAATATGAGCAAGATTAAAGTTACAGGAACTGTTGTAGAGCTAGATGGCGATGAAATGACACGAATCATGTGGCAGTTCATTAAAGACTCGCTCATCCTTCCTTACCTAGATGTAAATCTTGAGTATTACGACCTAGGAATGGAGAATCGTGATGCAACGGATGATCAAGTAACTATTGACTCTGCTCATGCGATCCAAAAGCATGGTGTGGGCATTAAATGCGCAACCATCACACCTGACGAAGCTCGTGTTGAGGAATTTGGTTTGAAAAAGATGTGGAAGTCTCCAAATGGAACTATCCGCAATATTCTTGGCGGAGTTATCTTCCGCGAACCAATCATCATTAGCAACGTTCCTCGCTTGGTTCCACATTGGACAAAGCCAATCGTTATTGGCCGTCACGCATTTGGTGACCAGTACAAGGCGACAGATTTCAAAGTTCCTGGTCCAGGAAAGTTAACACTTTCATTTGTGCCTGAAGATGGTTCAGCACCAATTACACATCAGGTATTCGATTTCGAATCATCAGGTGTTGCTTTGGCAATGTACAACGTAGATGATTCAATTCGCGATTTTGCTCGCGCTTCTCTCAACTATGGATTGCTTCGTAATTTTCCAGTTTATCTATCTACAAAAAATACAATCCTGAAGGCTTACGACGGACGATTTAAAGATATTTTTGAAGAGATTTATCAGGCTGAATTCAAAGCACAATTTGATGCAGCAGGAATTTGGTATGAACACCGCTTGATTGATGACATGGTCGCCATGTCTCTTCGCATGCCTGGTGGATATGTTTGGGCATGTAAGAACTACGACGGAGATGTTCAATCCGACACCGTAGCTCAAGGCTATGGCTCACTTGGACTGATGACTTCAGTGCTAATGACTCCAGATGGAAAAATTTGCGAGTCCGAGGCAGCACACGGCACTGTGACTCGTCACTACCGTGACCACCAAAAGGGTAAAGCGACGTCAACAAATCCAATTGCATCGATTTTTGCTTGGACGCAGGGACTTGCTCACCGCGCAAAGTTGGATAACAACGAAGAACTTGCAAAATTCTCGAAGACTCTAGAGCGAGTTTGTATCGAAACTGTCGAACAAGGAAAAATGACAAAGGATTTAGCTTCATTGATCTCTAAGGAAGCTCCTTATCAAACGACACAAGAGTTTCTTAATTCAATCGATGAAAACCTTAAAAAGGCCATGGCATAAAATTTCAAAGTTGAACATAAAAAAACCCAGCCAATTGGCTGGGTTTTTTTATTACTAATTACTTTAGTTCAGGCGCAAACCTGTATTTACGTCAAAGAGGTGAATTGCTTCTGGAATTGCAGAAACCGTGATGCGATCACCTGGCTTAGGAGGATTCTTAGGATCCCAACGGACAATGATTTGAGCGCCTTCATCACTTGCGTTAGCAAATTTCACATCTTTGTCATCTGGAGTTCCGTATACAAATGCATCGGCGCCAAGTTCTTCCACAACCTCAACATTTACGTGGAATCCTGCTGCGGATGGAGTGAATCCTTCAGGACGGATACCGACAATAACGCTTGAGCCAGCAGAGGCTGGAGAATCGAATGTGTAATCTCCTAGCTTTCCTTTGCCACCAGAAACTGGCGCAATGAGAAGATTCATCGCAGGTGAACCGATAAAGCCAGCAACAAATGAGTTAGCTGGACGTTCATAAAGATTTCTAGGTGTATCGACCTGCTGAAGAAGTCCATCCTTCATTACAGCAACGCGGTCACCCATTGTCATGGCTTCAACTTGGTCGTGGGTTACATAAACTGTCGTAATCCCGAGGCGACGTTGAAGTGCAGCAATCTGAGTACGTGTTGCTACGCGAAGTTTTGCGTCAAGGTTTGAAAGTGGCTCATCCATCAAGAAGACCTGAGGTTCGCGAACGATTGCGCGTCCCATAGCTACACGCTGGCGTTGTCCGCCAGAGAGCGCCTTTGGCTTGCGGTCTAGGTATGGCTCTAAGTCGAGAAGTTTTGCCGCTTCTAGAACACGGCGGTCGCGCTCAACTTTATCTACTCCTGCAATCTTCAGCGCGAAACCCATATTCTCGGCAACTGACATGTGCGGATAGAGAGCGTACGACTGGAAGACCATCGCGATATCGCGGTCTTTTGGTGCAACGTTTGTCACGTCGCGATCACCGATGCGAATTGAGCCTGAATCAATTTCTTCAAGACCTGCAAGCATTCGAAGTGATGTTGATTTTCCACAACCAGAAGGGCCAACAAGAACTAGGAACTCACCATCTGCGATTGTGAGACTTAGTTTGTCGACAGCAGGCTTGGTTGTGCCTGGATAGATACGTGATGCTGAGTCGAATACGACTGATGCCATTTTAGGCTCCTTCTCCGGGCAGGTACGTGCCCGACGATCCGTTGGAGGGAACTAACGCCAGATTTTCACCGGCGCCTCTTGTCAGCGATGACTTGAGGGTGCCCACGATACCCTAGGGCTATGCATAGGCAAATGTCTGAACTGTCAGAATTTGGCACAAGTGGGCAGCTACTCGTGGACATTGGCTTGGTCCTCTTCTTTATTGCCCTAGCCGCCCTTTTCGTTGCCGCTGAAATTTCCCTGCTCTCCCTCCGTGATTCCCAGGTCCGCCAGCTCAAGAGCCGTGGAAAACGAGGGGCTCGTGTTGGGACACTCACCCAAAACCCAAATCGCTTTTTGGCGGCCGCACAAATAGGTGTGACCTTCTGTGGATTTCTTTCTGCAGCCCTTGGCTCTGAGCGACTCGGTACTTCTTTTGTCATCCCCGCTTTTGAAAAGTGGGGCCTCTCTCACGGCGTTGCCACAACACTCTCACTCGTATCAGTCACAATTGTAATTGCTTATATTTCCCTTGTATTTGGAGAATTGGTTCCAAAACGTCTGGCACTTTATCGAACCGAATCCATTGCGCTCGCTTCTGCAGGAATTATCGATCAACTTGCAAAGTTATTTCGACCAACTATTTGGTTGTTATCTAAATCGACTGATGCCGTAGTAAAGATATTCGGATTAAAAGCAGAAGAATCGCGAAGTGAGATGTCGGAAGCAGAGTTAGTCGATCTTGTTACTGGGCATACAGCGCTTACGGATGAAGAGCGGGACATTGTCGAGGAAGTTTTCAATTCTGGTGATTTAGCTCTGCATGAAATTATGGTTCCGCGAACTGAAGTTAAGTTTTTGGATGTAGGCACATCTATAGATGATGCGATGAAAATTGCAGTGGAAAGTGCACATTCTCGTTACCCAGTTACGAGAGGTAGCAGCGATGAAGTTATTGGTTTCCTTCACGTTCGCGATTTGCTCAATATCCATGTAAGTCGCCCAAATGCGACTTTATTGGACATCATTCGACCCGTTACTTTTCTTCCTGGAACAAAAGGCGTTCTACCGGCTCTAACTGAGCTTCGTGCAAAGCGTCAGCACTTAGCAATTGTGCTTGATGAATATGGCGGCACGGATGGCATCGTCACTTTAGAGGATCTTGTTGAATGTTTTATCGGCGATATTCACGATGAATATGATGAAGTTGAAGAGGAAGTTACTCCCCAGGGCGTTACAGGTGATTTCGAAGTGGATGCTCTTATCTCCCTTGAAGATTTATATGATGAAACTGGTATTGCCCTTCCAGAGGGTCCTTATGAAACTGCGGGCGGTTATGTCATGCATGCCCTTGGCCGGTTGCCTGAAATTCACGACTTCCTACGCTATGAAAACCTTAGAATTACTGTCTTATCGGTAGAAGGAAAGAGGGCTGGGCAATTACTCATCTCTCGCGAAGAATGGAAAGATGCGCCTCATGAGTAAAGAAAGAATCCTCTCTGGAATTCAGCCAACTGGTGGTTCCTTTCACCTCGGAAATTACTTAGGCGCACTTAAGCAATGGGTTGAGTTACAAGAGACGCATGATGCTTTCTATTGTGTTGTAGATCTTCATGCGATTACGGTTGCAGTTGACCCAAAGATTCTTCGTGAGCGTTCTCTCACCTCAACTGCGCAACTTCTAGCGCTCGGTCTTGATCCTGAAAAATGTGCACTTTTTATGCAATCTCATGTTCCTGCTCATAATCAACTTGGCTGGGTTATGGAATGTCTAACAGGTTTTGGCGAAGCAGGAAGAATGACTCAATTCAAAGATAAGAGTCAGAAAAGCGGCGCAGACCGAACGGTTGTTGGACTATTCACATATCCAATTCTGCAGGCGGCCGACATTTTGCTCTACCAAGCAAAATACGTTCCGGTTGGCGAAGATCAGCGCCAACATATTGAACTCACCCGCGATTTAGGACAACGCTTCAACAGCACATATAAAGAGATCTTCACTATTCCTGAGGCATACATCACAAAGGCAGCGGCCAAGATAAATGACTTGCAGGACCCTACATCGAAGATGAGTAAGACCAATTCTTCACCTGCCGGAGTTGTTGATATTTTGGATGCTCCTGAAGTAAATGCTAAGAAGATTAAGAGCGCTGTTACGGATACGGGCAGAGAAATTAAATTTGATCAGGTCGAGAAACCGGGCGTATCTAATTTGCTCACGATTCACAGTGCACTATCTGGAATCAGTATTTCTGACCTTGAAAATCAATTCAACGGAAAGGGATACGGTGACCTCAAAGGCGCAGTTGCAGAAGTTGTGGTCGAATATTTCCGCCCTGTCCGGGAGCGCACTCAAGAACTCTTGAAGGATCCTGAACAACTCACCAGGATCTTGAAAGTTGGCGCTGAAAAAGCAAATGCAGTTGCAGAGGAGACTCTCAAAAAGACTTATGACGCCATGGGGCTCATCCCTCGTGGCTAAAAACCGCGCTCTGGCTTTAGTTTTTGTTCTACTAGCTCTTCTTTTTCCATCTGTAAGTAGCGCAAATGCAGCTGCTTCAAAGATTGCCGTAATTTACGATATTGGTGGGCGCGGAGATGGTGGCATAAACGATGCCGCAGCACTTGGAATTGATAAGGCGAAAAAAAAGTTTGGATTAGGCGTTCTTGCACTTCGTGAGATTGCTACAGATGGCACAGATTTAGATAGATTGCTAAAAATACGATTTCTAGCATCGGCTGGGTATAGCCCGATTCTCTTGATTGGCTATGGCTTTCAATCCTCCCTTGCAGTCGGAATCGATGAATTTCCGAAGACAGAATTTGCGATTATTGATAACTCGAATGTTGGGCAATTGAATGTGGAGTGCATGGTCTTCAATGAGGCTCAATCAAGTTATTTAGCAGGAGTTCTCGCTGCAAGCGCATCTAAGACTGGAAAAATTTCTATTTTGGTAGATGTTGATCGAACAAATCTGCGGGATTTAACAAAGGCGTTTATTCAAGGCGCACATAGTGTGAAGCCTAAGATAGTTGTATTGGCACAAAACTGGGGTATGAATCCCTCTACAGATGCGGTCTCGATGGCAAAACGCGGAGCAGACGTTTTCTACTCAACGTGGAATCAAAGTTCGGACGTCATGGATGCGATTTCAGGAGCATCTACAGCAAAAAAGCCACTTCGCTACATTGGGGTGCTACCAGATCAATTCTTCCTTAAGAGCGCAAAAGCTAAGAGCATTCTTCTTGGAGCGGTGCAAAAGCGAGTGGATACTGCTGCTTACGATGTGATTTCTTATGGAGTGAAGAACAAAAGCTTCTCAGATATTTTGGATAGCGAAAATGGAATATTTGGCAAGGAGTATTCATTTTCCGATGGGGGTGTAGACCTCTTAATTCCCTCTCTTGGCAGTTCCTACATTCCCGCTGTACTAAAGGCAGAAGCAGCTATTAAATCGGGGAAAGTTAAACTTTAAGAAGTTCTAGGAGTTCAGATCTTAAGAGTTTTATTTGCTGATTTACCAAGGCGATATCGCTCTTATTGCTGCCACTGCTAGCGACTTCGATATAACACTTTAATTTTGCCTCAGTCCCACTTGGCCTAACAATCACACGAATAGAATCACCAAACCACATTGTTATTCCATTTGTTGGAGGCAAGTTGCCAGTCGGAAGCGCCAAATCTTCGTATTTTGAAAGCGCAACGCCAGCTAATTCTTGAGGCTGGTGTGCTCGCAACCTTGAAAGAACCGAGTCAACTTGTGAAATATCGTTCACTCGGATCGAGATTTGTTCTGTCCCGTGATAACCATATGTTTCCCATATATTTGCGAGGTAGCCAGACATCGTATGACCATCGCGCTTCAATTCAGCAGCACATTGGGCAAGCATAAGAGCGGCGGAGATTCCATCCTTGTCATTCACTGAAGTTGCATCAACTGCGTATCCAAGTGCTTCTTCATACCCAAAACGCAAGTTGGGAATCTTGGCCAGCCATTTAAATCCTGTTAAAGTTTCATGAAATTCGATTCCGTGAGAAAGAGCTATTTTTCTTAAAATAGTTGAGGAGACAATCGAATTTGCAAAGGATTTTCCATAGCAACTTTCCTTCATGGTTGTAGCTATGTAGTGACCAAGGATTGCTCCAACTTCATCACCACGAAGCATTCGCCAGCCTTCGCCAGGTACATTGATAGCACCTGCGCAGCGATCAGCATCAGGATCATTTGCGATGACTATGTCAGCGCCGACTTCTGCGGCAAGCTTTAGTGAGAGATCTATCGCGCCCGGCTCTTCAGGATTTGGGAATTTAACCGTAGGAAAATCAGGATCAGGTTGAGCCTGCTCTTTCACAAGAATCGGAGCGCTAAATCCGGCCGCTCTAAATGTTGCGAGCAAGGTTTCAGTGCCAACGCCATGCATTGCGCTATACACAACTCGAACATCGCCCTCTATTCGCGCTAGGTTAGAAGTTGCCTCAACATATTGATTGAAGAGGTCATCATTTAGGATTTCCCAGTTGGTTCCCTTTTGTTGCAAAGCGTCGATAGCAGCAATTTCATAAGCAATTTGTTCGTCAGCCGGTGGAACAATCTGGGATCCTGCGTAGCGCACACCATCAACGCTTGCGCCTAAGTAAACTTTGTAGCCGTTATCTTGTGGGGGGTTGTGGCTTGCTGTCACCATAATTCCGACGTCGGCTCCGAGTGCATTGACTGCATAAGCCAAAACTGGGGTTGGAAGAGGTCGAGGAAGTACCCATACTTTCATTCCTGCACCTGTAAATATTTGTGCAGACTCTTCGGTGAAATCTTCTGATCCGTACCTTGCATCCCGCCCAATTACAACGCTCTTAAGCCCACGCTTTTTCATATAGGCAGCGATTCCGGCAGATGCACGTTGAACAACCGCGCGGTTCATGCAGGAAGGACCGGGTCCGACAGGTCCTCGCAGTCCGGCTGTGCCAAATTGCAAGAAACCAGAGAATGATTTTTTTAGTTCAACTTCATTTCCCTCGTCAAGCCATTCTCGAAGTTTGGATGCTGTTTTTGGATCTGGATCAAGGGAAATCCACTTTTCAACTTCTGCAATTAATTCTATGTTCATAGCCGTGGCAATACCTTTGCAAGCAAATTCCCAATGCGTCCGGCGGATGCTTTTCCAGCTGCCATCACTTCTTCATGACTGAGTTTTTCGCCAGTCATCCCTGCCGCTGCATTTGTAACAAGTGAAATTCCAAGGACCTCGGCGCCGAGTGCATGAGCTGCAACCGCCTCGGGAACCGTCGACATTCCAACCAAGTCAGCGCCCATTGTGCGAATCATGTTTATTTCTGCGGGAGTCTCGTATGAAGGTCCGCGCCAATGGGCGTAGACACCTTCGGCGAGGGAAGGATCTTCGGATTGAACCAGCGCGCGAAGTCGCTTGCTGTAGCAATCGGTTAAATCTACAAAGTTTGCACCAATAAGTGGGCTAACTCCCGTGAGTGAAATATGGTCGCGAATCAATACTGGTTGGCCAACGTGGTAATCCCGATTTATTCCGCCACAGGCATTTGTCAGTACAACGACACCGCAACCGGCTTTCACGGCAGTGCGCACTCCATGAACAACCGGCTCGATACCTTTACCCTCGTAAAGATGGGTTCTGCCAAGAAATACTAAAGCGCTAACTGTGCCGTTCGGGCCTTGTAAATCATACGAACGAATCTTTCCACCGTGACCAACAACCGTTGGAGGTAAGAATCCAGGAAGATCAGTTGCGGGAAACTCGTGAGTTGGCGTTCCCAAGCTATCTGCGGCGTCCACCCAACCTGAGCCCATGACGAGTGCAACATGGTGCTTGCTCTTGCCAGTTAATTCTTCAAGTTTCTTGGCTGCAATTTCCGCAGTACCGATTGGGTCAGAATAAAGATCGCTCATGTGAGCAATTTACTGCAAGTTCCTTGATTTAAGGAGCGTCCTCAATCACACATAGATTTTGACCGCTGGCAACTGTTTGTCCGACGCCAACGCTCAACTTGGCGATGATTCCCTCTTTATGAGCAACTAATGGTTGTTCCATTTTCATTGCTTCTAAGACCACGATGAGGTCACCTTGAACGACTCTGTCGCCATTTGCTTTGAGAATCTTTACAACAGTGCCTTGCATTGGACTATCTACGCTATTTCCAGAAGATTTACCAAGGATATTGCTCTTAATTTTTCTCCGCTTTTGTGTTTGTTCTTGCGTGTGTAGGACGACTTCAAATCGATGCCCATTAATTTCAGCAACAACTTTTTGTTCTGAAGCCTTTGATTCAGCAACGCCCTGTTTGTAGTTAAAAGCGGGGATCGTATTCTTAAATTCCTTTTCGATATAACTTGTGTAGACCTTGAAATCCTCTGTGAAATTCGGATCTTCAACAATAGCTCTATGGAATGGCAGGGCAGTTGCTAATCCGCCAATCTCAAATTCTTTAAGTGCACGACGGGCACGCTCGATTGCCTCTTCACGAGTTGCCGCTGTAACAATCAACTTTGCAAGAAGAGAATCAAAGTGCGATCCGACGGTGTGTCCATGATCAAAACCAGCATCAATTCGAACCCCCGGCCCATCTGGAACTTCCCACGCGGTGATGGTGCCAAGTGATGGAAGGAAACCATTGCCTGGGTCTTCTCCATTGATACGAAATTCAATACTGTGCCCTCGAACTACAGGGTCAATCGGACTGATTTCTTCACCTGAAGCAATACGAAATTGCATGCGGACAAGGTCGATACCAGTGACTTCTTCGCTTACAGGGTGTTCTACTTGCAAGCGGGTGTTCACTTCAAGAAACGAGATTGTGCCATCTGAACCGATGAGAAATTCACAAGTTCCTGCTCCAACGTAACCGGCAGCTTTCATAATTGCTTTTGAAGAAGTGTAAAGCTGGTTCTCTTGTGCGTCTGTAAGAAATGGTGCAGGAGCTTCCTCAACAAGTTTTTGATGGCGACGTTGCAAGGAGCAATCTCGCGTACTTACTACAACCGCATTTCCGTGCGCATCTACCAAGACTTGAGTTTCAACGTGACGAGGCTTGTCCAAGTACCTTTCAACAAAGCATTCTCCGCGTCCAAATCCAGTTATGGCTTCACGCACTGCTGAAGCAAAAAGTTCTGGGATATCTTCCATTTTGTATGCAACTTTTAGTCCACGTCCGCCACCACCATGTGCTGCTTTGATTGCAACAGGGAGTCCGTGTTCTTCTGCGAAAGCGATAATTTCTTCGGCTGTATCAACTGGGTCGATAGTTCCTGCAACTAGCGGTGCTCCAACTTCGGCTGCAATCTTTCGTGCAGAAACCTTATCTCCCAGTGCACGGATTGCTGCTGGGGGAGGTCCGATCCAAACTAGACCTGCAGCAATAACTCGATCTGCAAAGTCAGCATTCTCCGAGAGGAAGCCATATCCAGGGTGAACAGCATCGGCGCCGGATTCCTTTGCGAGGGCAAGAATCTTTTCTTGATCTAAATATGTTTCAGCAGCCGACAAGCCGTTAAGAGCATAGGCGTCAGTTGCTAGAGCGACGTGAAGAGAGTTCCTATCTTCGTCGGAATAAATTGCTATTGACTTGATGCCGTGATCGGCACAAGCCCTAGCCACACGCACCGCAATCTCACCGCGATTAGCTATAAGAACCGCTGAAATTTTCTTCGTCATGCACGCACCTGTTCTCTGCTTAGATCTGACCACTGTAAACCAAGGTTTAGAACTATTTTGCGCAAAGTTGGAAGCGACAACCCGATTATTCCACTCGGGTCACCCTCAATGTGAGTGATGAAAGGCGCACTTAAGCCGTCGAGGGTAAATCCACCCGCGACGTTTAAAGGCTCACCGGAGTCCACATAATTTTGAATCTCATTTTCACTCATTTTCGCAAAATGCACTCGGGCTGTAGAGAGATCCGAGACTTCAATGCCTTGAGCTGTATCGATGACAGAGTGTCCAGTGTGTAGAAGCCCAGACTTACCGCTGAGCGCGCGAGCTCGTTCAATTGCATTTTCGCGAGTACCTGGCTTGCCAAGAGATTCGCCTTCAAATTCGAAAGTTGAATCACATCCGATAATCAAGGCGTTTTCTCCACACTCAAAAGAATCCTTGACTGTGTGAGCCTTCATAATCGCAAGCGCAAGCACCATCTCTGATGGAGGAAGTTTAATAATTTCTGGATTTTCCTCATCGACACCGCTGACTAGGACTTCAAATTCAATATTTACTGACTCGAGAAGTCGCTTACGTGAGGGAGAGGCTGATGCCAAAATAATGCGACGAGTCATTGACCTCTTGTGCCCCATTCGCGAGGAAGAGATTGTTGAATCTTTAGACGACTCCATGAGCCTCGAAATGCCTTATTTGGATTCTGATTTCGTTCAATCTCTTCAAGTGCGATTTGGAGCGCACTCATTTCAGGTCCGGTTGCTGTTCCAGAGAGGACTGTGAACTTTCGGAACTTTCTTCGTCTACGAATGATGGCCATGATCTTCCTAAAGAGGAATATTTCCGTGTTTGCGAGTCGGTAGATCCACGCGCTTGTTTCGCAGTGCACGAAGTGCCTTTGTAATTTCCTGGCGAGTTTGGTGAGGTTCAATTACTGAATCGATAAAACCGCGATCTGCTGCAATATATGGATTCAATAGCTCTTCTTCATATTTATCTAACAGTTCCTTGGATTTAGCAGGTTCTGCTGCAATTTCCTTGCGGTAAAGAACGTTAATCGCACCTTGTGCTCCCATGACAGCAATTTGAGAGGTTGGCCAGGCAAGGTTGATATCCGATCCAAGGTGTTTAGAACCCATCACGATATATGCACCGCCGTATGCCTTACGCGTGATTACAGTGACTAGCGGGACTGAAGCTTCAGCGTAGGCATATAGAAGCTTTGCGCCTCGGCGAATTATTCCATTCCATTCTTGTTCAGTTCCTGGAAGGAAGCCCGGCGTATCAACAATTGTAATTACGGGTATACCGAAAGCATCGCAGGTACGGACAAAGCGCGCAGCCTTTTCGGAAGCGTCGATATCCAACGTTCCAGCAAACTGTGATGGTTGATTCGCGATTATTCCTACGGAATGTCCCTCGATGCGACCAAACCCAACCAGAATATTTGGTGCAAAGAGGCTGTGCACTTCAAGGAAATCAGCCTCATCCAAAATAGCTTCCACGACAGTTCTGATGTCATAAGGCTTATTTGCATCATCAGGTATCAACGAATCAAGAGCTCGATCATTTGGTGAGCTATCCATAGATTCAGTTGCAGGAAGAATAGGGGAATCATCTAAGTTGTTGCTTGGCAAATAAGAGAGAACGGCTTTCACATATTCCAGAGCTTCTTCTTCGGTCTCTGCTAAGTAATGAGAATTTCCTGTCTTTGTATTGTGCGCACGCGCACCGCCAAGATCTTCCATTGTCACTTCTTCACCTGTCACAGCTTTGATTACATCTGGACCGGTTATGAACATATGAGACTTTTCATCGACCATGATTGTGAAGTCGGTTATTGCAGGTGAGTAAACCGCACCGCCGGCGCATGGTCCAAGAATCACAGAAATTTGCGGAATGACGCCAGAGGATCTGACGTTGCGCTTAAAGATCTCGCCATATTGACTAAGGGAGGCGACACCTTCTTGAATACGCGCACCACCTGAATCATTGAGGCCAATCATTGGAATACCGCTTTTGAGTGCGAAGTCCATAACTTTTGTTATCTTCTTACCCATCACTTCGCCAAGGCTTCCACCAAGAACAAGAAAATCTTGTGAATAGACAGCAACAGTTCGGCCGTCGATTGTTCCGTACCCAGTGACGACTCCATCGCCCAGCGGATGACTCTTCTCCATGCCGAAGCGATCTGCATGGTGCGTAGAGAAAGCATCAAATTCGACGAACGATCCTTCGTCAAGCAATAAAGCCAGACGCTGGCGAGCAGTTAATTTGCCTGCTGCCTCTCGCTTTTCAAGAGCCGCTTCAGATGCAACATTTTGAGATGCCTCGACTCGTCGACGTAAATCGGAGAGCTTGCCTTTGGTTGTACGAATATCATCAGTCACGGGTCTAAGGTACTAGGGAAGGACCCCTATTAGAAATAGGAAAAGTAATGACAGGCGCAGAAATACCGCTTCTTGATGTTGAGAAGCTCTCCTACCTACTAGTAGACGGTTACTGGCAGGTATCTATATTTGATGAAATAGATTCCACGCAAACTTACTTGACCTCTAAAACAGCAGTGCATGGTGAAGTAGTAGCGGCGGAATTTCAAAGTGCCGGTCGCGGAAGACTTGATCGAAGTTTTGAATCTAACAAATCAAAGTCCTTATTATTTTCTTTCTATATTGAACCGAGTCGAGAGCGAGATTCTTGGGGCTGGATTCCACTTCTTGCGGGGATGGCAGTTGAGAGAGTTCTGAATAAGCAAAAAAATATATTTTCAACAAAGTGGCCAAATGATTTACTTGTCACAAATTCAATATCAAATGGAAAAGTTGCAGGAATTTTGACGCAGACACATCAAACTGGTTTGGTTGTTGGAATCGGAATAAATATTGCAATGTTACGTGAGGAACTTCCGGTGATAACCGCGACTTCTCTGGCTTTAAACGAAATTCAGGAGTTAGATCGCAATTTTTATTTATCTCAAATTCTTAAAGAATTTTCACAATTGTTGGGCGAGTGGGAGGAATTCCACGACTTCTCTTCGTATTACTCCGAAACATGCGCCACAATCGGGGCAAATGTTCAGGTACACGGAATCGGTGACCTGGTTGAGTCTGGAAAAGCTATCGGGGTAGGCGTAAGTGGTGAATTGCTCCTCGAAGGAGATCGCCACATCTATTCCGGAGACGTCATTCATCTTTATACTTAAATTATGGATTCACTTATTCCTGACGAGTATCAAGCACTTCGAGAGAGCGTGCGCGCTCTAGCCGAGAAGAAGATTGCACCGTTCGCGCACGACGTGGATGAAAAAGCGCGGTTTCCAAGCGAGGCTTCGCAAGCGCTCATAGCTGCTGATCTCTTTGCAGCTCATGTCGATAGCAAATTTGGGGGACAGGGGGCGGATGCTCTTGCGACTGTAATTATTATTGAAGAAATTGCACGCGTTTGTGGTTCCTCCTCATTAATTCCAGCGGTGAACAAACTTGGTTCAGTTCCATTAATTCTTGCTGGAAACGAAGAGCAAAAACAGAAGTACCTTGCACAATTAGTAAAAGGAAAAGGGTTTTCGTACTGCCTTTCAGAATCAGAAGCAGGCTCCGACGCCGCTGCTATGAAAACAAAAGCGGCGCGCGACGGGGAGAATTGGGTAATTAGCGGGAGTAAGAAATGGATTTCGAATGCAGGTGAATCTGAGTTTTACACAGTCTTAGCAAGTACGAATCCTGAACTTGGCTCTAAGGGAATTACTGCGTTTATTGTTGAGAAAAGTGATGCCGGTGTTTCATTTGGCGCGCATGAGAAGAAGATGGGCTTCAAGGGATCGCCCACCCGTGAGGTTTATTTTGACTCTGTTGTTTTATCCGATGATAGACGCATAGGAGATATTGGATCTGGCTTCAGTTTGGCCATGCGGACTCTAGACCACACACGAATTACGATTGCAGCCCAAGCGCTGGGCATTGCCCAAGGCGCATTTGAAGCTGCTGAAAAGTATTCACATGAAAGAATGCAATTTAAGAAACCCATATTTGATTTTCAAGGAATTCAATTCATGCTGGCTGACATGGCGATGAATATTGCCGCAGCAAGAGAATTAACTTACGCAGCAGCCGTAAAGAGTGAGCGAGGCGAAAAAGATCTGACCTTTTATTCAGCCGCAGCCAAGTGTTTTGCTAGTGATACTGCAATGAAAGTTACTACGGATGCTGTGCAGGTTTTAGGTGGATACGGATATGTGAGTGACTATCCGGTGGAAAGAATGATGCGCGATGCGAAGTTAACCCAAATTTACGAAGGAACAAATCAGGTTCAACGAATTGTGATGGCACGCCATTTTGGCGACCTTTAGTTAAATCGAAGTACTAATTCGGGAGTAGCTGCAGCATCTACTTTTTGGTCATGCTCCTCATGAGGTAAGAGATTGCTTGTGAGCTCTCCATGATGCACTAAGGCAATTTTCCAAGCGCTCAATCGTGGAAGAGCTCGATCATAAGACCCGCCACCCTGACCCAATCTGTTGCCTTCTCGATCAACATGAAGGGCTGGAGTTATCACCACTCCAATTTTCGAAAGATCATCAAAAGTAGGACCAACTGGCTCGCTCTCCCCGTCCCATTCAACCCACTCGAGATCGTTGTCGGCTAGCAATCGTGGGACCAAAACTTGCTTTCCTTCGGCCTTCAGCCGTGCATTTATGTCACGAGTTTGTGGTTCAAAACCATAGGAAATGTAGGAAGCAACGTGCGTCACACTAGTGAACTCTTTGCAATCAAGAATGTGCAGCCACGAGTCATCGATGAAATGTTCCTTGCGTTGCCAACGCAACTCTTTGCGCAAGTCCGCTTTAGAATTTCCTGAAGTCACGGTCTAACTTTATGGGACTTTTCGAAAATGCGAGTTACTTCAAGAAAAGAGGACGCTCACTGGGTAAGGTTTGAGCATGGAAGAGCAGATAGGAATGAGTGAGTTTCTCGCCCAACTGCTCGCGATTTCAGCACCCCTTGAATCCTTTGACATGCCCCTTTTGGACGCGCACGGAGCAACCCTTGCCGAGGATATTTATGCCGGTTCAAGACATGTGCTTAAGAAAGGTTCAAGAATTCGTTCTACTCAGATCGGATTGGCAGCCTCTATTGGGCTCGATCGTTTACCGACTCGACCACACCCACGTGTTGTTGTGATCTCTGCTGGCGATGATTTAATTGAGCCAGGTAGCCGTTTACAAGATTCTGATGATGAATTTGAAACAAATTCATGGATGCTCACGACAGCAGTTAAGGAAGCTGGGGCGATGGGTTATCGCGTCCACTCCATTCCAGACAATCATGAAAAATTAAAGACTGTTGTGGAAGATCAACTAGTTCGCGCAGATTTAATAGTGATAAGCGGGGAGAGCCACGATGAGTCCTTCGACCTCATCACCTCCGTATTACGCGAGATGGGCGAGATTACGACGGTCCTTCCAAACATTGAAAATAGCGGCCGACATAATTTTGGAACGATTGGGCCCGATAAGACGCCAGTAATTACCCTCCCGGGCGACCCAATCGCGGCATATCTGTCAGCAGAACTATTCGTTCGGCCCATGATCCGCACGATGCTTGGGGCGGTCAACATTCACAGAACTGTCCTAAAGGCACACCTCACGGAGGATGTTGAATCACCCATTGGTACGACATCGTTAGTTCGCGCAGCTATCGATCAGACTTCCACCTTGACGGTAAGCCCGCTGCCCGATCAAGACTCTCTTGCAACCCTTTCAGATGCACAAGGTTTGATTGCAATCGCCGCTGATTCCCCAGGCGCTCTAAAAGGCGAGATAGTGGATGTAATGGTTCTCGAGCGAGCAATCTAATGTCTAAGAAAAGTCCAATTATTAAGGACAGCGAATTGACCCTTCGTCTACTTCGTTTTAGGGATCGAGATATTTGGAATCAAGTTCGCAGGGTCAACCAGGAGTGGCTAAATCCATGGGAAGCAACCCGCCCAGAAGTTGAAAATCAAGGCGCTCTTCCAACATATTTTGAGATGATCCATTTCCAAAATCAAGAGGCAAAAGCAGGCCGTTCTTATTCATTTGGATTGTGGCTCTCTGATGGAGTAGAGAATCGCTTCATAGGTCAGATAACCCTTGGCGGCATCGTGATGGGCGCTTATCGCGGTGGTTACATCGGGTATTGGGTCGATCAAAGATTTGCCAATCGCGGCTACACAACTCGGGCGGTGCGAGCGCTTACGGATTATGCATTTTCAGAGCTAAATTTGCATCGGATAGAAATTAATCTGCGGCCAGAAAATGAAGCTTCTCGAAAAGTCGCTGAAAAAGCTGGTTATATTTACGAAGGCCTTCGCCCGAGATATTTGCATATCAATGGAGATTGGCGAGACCACAGCACTTTCGTAAAAGAAAATATTAAAATTTAAAACGGACTTAGTGGTCTAAATCCCCATATTTTGGGGCGTGAACAGTTATTTTTTACCCATGGCATCCGGACTCATCTACCTTGTAATCGTGGGTATGTGGGTCGCATATTTTCTCCCACGGTGGATTTCAACTCATGAAGATTCCTCTGGCCGAAGCGGCGAAAAATTTAAGAGTGCGATGAAGGTGGTTGGATCTCAACCCTCTTCACTTCTTCCAGAATTTGAAGAACCGGCGAAGAGAAGAAAGAAAATTTCCCAGCGAAGAACAATTTTTTCTGCTTTAGTCGCATTGCAATTTGGTTCGCTAGTAATTGCTTCCCTCGGCTTCATTGCTTGGTCCATGCTTCTTGTTCCTCTTTCAAGCTTGGCTATCTACACAGCGCATGTGCGCAGACAAGTCGTTGCAGAGAACTTACGCGCTCGCAGACTCAAGGCAATTGAAAAAGTTACTACTGCGCCCGTTCGAGTTTCTCCATTGATTTCTGCATCACCAAAGTCGGGCACTGATCACTGGATCCCGCTTTCTGAGCAACCAGAACATCACGGAGTGGTCGTTATTCCAAAAGATCGCTCTGGATGGCAACCTGTAAATGTACCTAGACCGACATACGCAACTGCAGCAAAAGCAGTTGTTCCAAAACGTGTAATTGATTTGACTGTGCCTGGTTTGTGGAGTGAAGAGCAAGAGATTTTGCAATCACTTTCAATTCCTACCCGCGACGATTTGTTTGATCAAGAATTAGAAGAAGCCGCTGCTCAATATGACGAGCGAGCTTCTAACGAATAATTTTCTCTTCTAAATCCAAGAAGGGAACCACATGTGCTGATACCAACTACTGTAAGAAGTAACGGTTCCCAAGTACAGCGGTAAGAAATAAATGAAGTTTATGGTGACTAACCCGAGATAGGCGTAAGTCGAGTACAAGCGAACTTTCGGCACATGCCCAGAACTATCTTTTTCAAGGAATTTTGAGATGCAAAATACTATGAGAAGTACTACGAATGGTTCGAAGGCAATCGAATAGAAAGTGAACATGGTTCTCTTCTGGAAAAGAAACCATGGAAGATAGCCAGCTGCTAATCCGAGCAGAATTAGTCCACTTTGCCACTCTCGCCGAACAAGCCAATATCCAATAGTCACAAAAAGGGCTAAGACGCCGCTCCACCACAAAAGCGGAGTTCCTAGGCCCAAAATTTCCTGCGCACAATTTTTGGCTCCACAATTTTTTGGTGAAGCATAGAAAAATGAAGTAGGTCTGCTCATGATGAGCCAACTCCATGGATTAGCGGCGTAAGCATGCGTCTCGGTTAGCCCTTTATGAAAATTCCAAATCTCGGTTTGATAGTGAAGAAATGACTTGATGATTGATGGTGACCATTTACGGTCCCAACCATTAGAAGTTATGAACCAGCCGGCCCACGTGCTGATGTAAGTAATCACTGGAATTACACCAAATTGCAGAAGTCGCTTCCACAAAGTTTTCTTTGCAACAACCTTGATGGGATCTTCAATTTCCAGTGATCGCGCAAGTCGATAATCTGAATATAACAAAAAGGCGCCAAAGGCGACCATGTAGTAAAGCCCACTCCATTTTGTTGCAAGCGCAAGTCCGACTGTAATTGATGCCCACCACGGCCTTCTCAGAAGAATAAGATAAAAGGTGAGGAGAATGAAGAACATGAGGAAGATATCTAGAAGCGCGGTGCGAGAGTGCACCAAGTGCAAACCATCCAATAAAGTTAGGAGCGAGGCAGTGCATGCCAAGTAGTAACTTTCGAATAATTTGATTGCTACGAGAAAAATAAGCCCCACAGATATTGCACCAATAATTGCGGAGGAAATCCTCCAGCCAAATTCATTGAACCCAAATAATTTGATTCCAGCCCCGATTATCCATTTACCAACAGGTGGGTGGACTATAAATTCAGCAGCAGAACCTTGTTGAAGTTCAACGCCATGCGTGACTAATGAGTGCGCATTCTTTGCGTAATACACCTCGTCAAAGATAAATCCCCGAGGAGTTGAAAGGTGCCAAACCCGAAGCCCAAAGGCAGCGAGCGTAAATCCCAGTGCGGACAGGGCCTCTTTTGTCCGTGTGGAGATTTCGGTCATGCGCACAGCCTAGAGCCTGAGAGAATATGACAGTGTTGATATTGGCTGCTATTCCGCTGGGTAACCCCGGAGATGCATCGGCGCGGCTAAAGGAAAGCATTGAATCAGTCGAATTTGTTGCCGCTGAAGATTCCAGGAGATTTACGCGCCTCTGTCAGGATTTGGGAATTCGCCATCAAGCAAAAGTTATCTCCTTCTTCGAAGGTAACGAGATTGAGAGACTTGACGGACTTATTGAGATTTTGGAATCTGGGAAAGACCTCCTTGTTGTAACGGACGCTGGAATGCCAGGCATTAGCGATCCGGGCTATCGATTAGCTCGAGAAGCCGTAGAGCGAAATATTCAAATTCAGGTCTTGCCAGGTCCAAGTGCTGTGACAACTGCTTTGCTGCTTTCTGGGCTGCCGAGTGCAACATTTTGTTTTGACGGGTTTCCACCTCGAACCCCTGGCGCCCGCTTAGCCTGGTTTAGCGAGAGGGCAGAGGAAGAGCGCACAATCATTATTTTTGAAGCTCCACATCGACTAATTGAGTCACTTGGCGATATGAAGTCTGCGCTCGGTAGCGATCGCAAGGTTGCAGTCTGCCGAGAAATGACAAAGACGTATGAAGAAGTGGCACGCGGGACGATTTCAGAGATTATTGAGTGGGCGAATTCAAAAGAAATTCTTGGGGAGATAACTGTTGTTATTGAAGGCTACAACCCTGATTTACGCGAATATTCTGATGAAGAGATTGTCGCGAAAGTCTTAGCCCGCGAATTTGCTGGAGAGCTTCGGAAAGAAGCAATTGTTGCTGTGGCAAAAGAAATCGGTGTAGCCAAGAGAATAGTCTTCGACGTAATGGTTCAACAGAAGGATAAGATTCGATAATGACCTCATCACAAAAGTCGTTTTATCTCACGACTCCCATTTACTACGTCAATGATGCCCCTCATATCGGGCATGCGTACACAACGGTCGCGGGCGATGTTTTAACTCGCTGGCATCGCCAAAAAGGTGAGAACGTCTGGTTTCTAACCGGCACTGATGAGCATGGCCAAAAAGTATTAAACACGGCAACACAGAACAATGTGGCGCCGCAGGATTGGTGTGACAGGCTCGTAGAAGACGCCTGGAAGCCGGTTTGGAAAAGTTTAAACATCGCAAACGATGATTTCATTCGCACAACTGAGCCTCGCCACATGGATCGAGTACAACGCTTCCTCTCTGATTTAAAAGAAAAGGGCTTTATTTACTCAGGTAAGTACGAAGGTCCTTATTGCATTGGTTGTGAAGAATTTAAACTTCCAGGCGACTTGGTTGATGGAAAGTGCCCAATTCACTCAACTCCTGTTGAAAATGTAAGTGAAGAAAATTGGTTTTTTAAGTTAAGTCATTTTGTCCCAGCCCTCATTGAGCGGTATAAAACAAATCCGGAAGCTTGTGAACCTGCAAGTGCTCGAAATGAAGTTCTCGCTTTTCTTGAAGGCGGAGTGCAAGATCTTTCAATCTCTCGCTCAACCTTTGACTGGGGAATTCCGGTTCCCTGGGATACAAAGCAAGTTGTCTACGTTTGGTTCGATGCCTTACTTAATTATGCGACTGCAGTTGGAGTCGGCGATGATCCAGATTCTGACGGAGGAAAAAAGTTTGCTCAGACTTGGCCGTGCGATGTCCATCTCGTTGGCAAAGATATCCTGCGATTCCACGCAGTAATTTGGCCAGCGATGTTGATGGCAGCAGGACTGCCTGTTCCTAAGAAAGTTTTTGCTCACGGATGGTTGCTTGTTGGCGGAGAAAAGATGAGCAAGAGTAAATTAACTGGAATTGCTCCTTCTGACATTACAGATCACTTTGGAGTGGACGCATTTCGTTATTACTTCTTACGCGCGATTCCATTCGGAACGGATGGATCATTCTCATGGGAGGACATGGGAGCGCGCTATACAAGCGAACTTGCAAACGACTTTGGCAACCTCGCTTCTCGCCTCATAGCGATGGTAGAGAAATATTGTGGTGGAGTAATCCCTGCCGTCGCCCATGATGCCGTGCTGGAGAGTGCACTCTCTGAAACTGTTGCAAAAGCTGATGCTGCAATTTGCGCCTTGGATTTCCAAGGTGGCATAAATGCGATCATGGAATTTTGTAAGCGAGTAAACGGGTATGTAACCGAGAAAGAACCTTGGGTTGTTGCAAAGGATGAATCTCGTAAAGCTGAACTTGACGGGATTTTATACAACACCGCAGAAGCAATTCGTGCACTGGCGGTTCTCTTACATCCGATCATGCCTTCAACAACGCAAATTCTTTGGGCTAGTTTGGGAATTGAAAGTGACATCGGTTCGCAGAAAATTTCTGATGTGGCGACATGGGGACAATTGCAGCCTGGTTTTGTCGTAACAAAAGGCGCCGTCCTATTTCCACGCCTTGAAGAGAAAATTTAAGAGTTTATGTCTGATCGCTTCACGCTCGAGAAGGAACGCGAAGTTGCACCTCTTCCTGATGCTCTGACATCTCCATGTATAGATAATCATGCTCACCTTGAGTTGATAACTGAATCCGAACCCGATTCTCCTGCTATCGCTGCGGTTCTTGATGAAGCAAAAAGCGTCGGGATTGATCGAGTGATTCAGGTTGGTTACTCAGCAAAGCAATCTGAATGGGGTGTTAGATGCGCAGAAGCATTCCCAGGTCGCGTCTTGGCCGCAGTTGCCCTTCATCCAAATGATGCCCCGGTGACGGAAGATTTAGAAGCTGACTTAGAAGTTATAACGACGCTTTCTCGCCATCCGCGGGTTCGCGCAATTGGCGAGACCGGGTTGGATTTTTTTCGGACTGCTCCTGAAGGACAAGATAAGCAGATCTATTCCTTTAAGCGACATATTCAAATTGCTAAAGATGTAAATAAAGCCCTGATGATTCATGACCGTGAAGCTCATCGTGCGGTCCTAGATACGTTAATTGAAGTAGGAGCACCGGAAAAGGTTGTGTTTCACTGTTTCTCAGGTGATGCTCAAATGGCGCGCGAATGCTTCAGCAACGGTTATTACCTATCTTTCGCAGGAACCGTAACATTTAAGAACGCACCGCACTTGCGCGAGGCTCTGGCTCTTGCACCGCTCAACAGAATTCTGGTCGAAACTGATTCGCCATTTCTGACACCAATGCCAAATCGAGGACTTCTCAATTCACCGGCGCAAATCCCAAATACATTGCGTCTAATGGCTCAGGTTCGCGATATGGATCTAGACGAGTTGTGTAAAGCTATCGTTTTGAATACAACAGATGTTTACGGTGAGTTTTAAGAATGTCAGGACTTTTGGGCGCTTCTGAAATCCGCGAAATTGCAACGCGGATTGGAGTAAATCCAACGAAAAAACTAGGACAAAATTTTGTCGTTGATGCGAATACATGTAGACGAATAGTGAAGAGTGCGGATGTTGAAAAAACAGATGTTGCATTGGAGATCGGACCAGGGCTTGGCTCTTTGACTCTTGCTCTCTTGGAATCGGCGTCGCGAGTAATTGCAATCGAAATTGATCCTCGCCTTGCAGGTGAACTACCAACAACTGCGACTCGACACGGATTTGATATTAATAATTTGGAAGTAATAAATGCTGATGCCATGGAACTTGAGCCACTTGATCCGGCGCCTACCGTCCTTGTTGCAAACTTGCCCTATAACATTTCTGTCCCCGTTTTACTCAGGGCCTTTGAAAAATTGCCATCGCTTCGAACAGGAGTAGTGATGGTTCAGAGCGAAGTTGCAGATCGACTTGTCGCAAAACCCGGAACTAAAAACTACGGCTCTCCATCGGTAAAAGCGAGTTGGTGGGGGAGTTTGGTACCAGCGGGAAACGTCTCTCGGAGTATTTTTTGGCCGGTTCCCAACGTGGATTCCTCACTTGTGCGCTTTGATAGGCACGATGTACCTGGAGATGAGGCCCTGAGGCTTAAGACTTTTGCCTTAATAGACGGGGCATTTGCTCAACGCCGGAAAATGCTAAGGGGTGCTCTTTCAGAGCGCCTAGGAAGTTCGGCAAGTGCGATTATTGAAAGTGCGGGAGTAGATCCAACGGCACGGGGTGAAGCTCTGCTTCTAGAAGATTTTATTAGAATCGCGCAGGCTCACTAAAAGCAATACGCTTCCCACGTGATTACAAAAGGCGTGGTTGTTCGGGTCCCTGCAAAGGTCAACCTTCAATTATCAGTCGGCCCTTTAGGCACGGATGGGTTCCATGAGGTTGTCAGCGTTTTTCAGGCCATTTCCATTTTTGATGATGTAACGGTCCGATACGGAGCCGAAGGAAGTGGAATCACTCTTTCTGTTTCGGGCTCGACAGCACATGGCGTACCAACCGACTCATCAAATCTTGCATACAAAGCAGCACAGCTCATGATTGAGCGATACGACGCAATTGCAGATCTTGAAATTCATTTGAAAAAAGAGATTCCAGTTGCCGGCGGAATGGCTGGTGGAAGTGCTGACGCTGCGGGAGTGATCGTTGGAATTGATGCGCTCTGCGATCTGACTCTTTCTCGTGATGACATGGAGAGGATTGCTGCTGAACTCGGAAGTGATGTGCCATTTTCAATTGCTGGAGGAATTGCAATCGGCCGTGGGCACGGAGATCAATTAACGCCTGCTCTTGCGAGCGGAACGTACTACTGGGTCGTGGCAATGTCTGGAAGCGGCCTTTCTACACCAGCGGTTTACAAAGAATGCGATCGACTTCGTGAAGGTCGTGAAATCGCAAACCCTCGAACAAGTGACTCGCTCTTGCAAGCTCTACGAGCTGCCGATGCAAGAAGCGTTGGCGAATTTTTAACAAATGATTTGCAATCTGCCGCTTGCTCACTTCGCCCGGCGCTGCGCCTTGTACTAGATGTAGGTGAGGAATACGGAGCCTTGGGCGGCATAGTTTCTGGATCTGGACCTACGGTGGTATTTCTTGTGGAGGATGAAGAACGAGCTCTTGATCTAACCGTGGCTCTTAGTGCCAGCGGGGTTGTATCAAGCGTTTTAAGGGCCTATGGACCAGTTCATGGCGCCAGGGTTGTTGAGACTCTTTAGTTCTCATAGTTTGCACGAACCCTGCCCGAAGGCTCTTTTGCACGATTCGCCTCTATAAGGGACAATTCAGGTTCCGCCATTGTGTAGTGGCTAGCACATGGGCCTTTGAAGCCCAGGGTCCAGGATCGATACCTGGTGGCGGAGCCACCTATAGACTCCGACCACGGGCGCGCTTTACGCACAAGCAGTTGGGAGGCGATTTTGGCTAGTCAACAAAAGAAAGTCGACCTTGTAGTCGTACTTGCCGCCGGTGAAGGCACCCGAATGAAATCCTCCCTCGCAAAAGTTCTACATCCGATTGCTGGAAAAACCGTTATTCATCACGTGCTCGAAGCCGTTACTCCCACTTCCAAAGAAGTTTCAGTAGTTGTTGGAGCTCATCGCGAAGAAGTCGAAGCGCACCTTTCTGAAATTGCGCCTTCTGCACATCGAGTCCACCAAGCCGAGCGAAATGGAACGGGTCACGCTGTTCAACTTGCGCTCGCTGACACAAACATAACGGGCACGGTACTTGTAGTCGCAGGCGATACACCTTTACTTCGCACATCAACAATTTCAGAATTTATTGAAGCCCATGAGGAACTTGAAAGCGTCGCTTCAGTTCTGACCGCAGTCTTGCCAGATCCATTCGGCTATGGCCGAATTCTGCGCGATGAGTTAGGAGCCGTTCTTCGTATCGTTGAAGAACGCGATGCAGATGACGATCAAAAACTGGTGGACGAGATTAATACTGGCGTTTACCTTTTCGACATTGAGACGCTTCGTGAAGCAGCGAAAAATTTAACAGCTGATAATTCGCAAGGCGAGCTTTATCTGACTGATGTAATTGCCTTAGTTAAAGCATCAGGCAAAATTGCGGTCGCAATTCAATCTAATGACTTCACTGAGACTCTAGGCATAAATGATCGCTCTCAGCTCGCGCAATGCGCAGCGATAATGCGAGATCGAATTAACGATTCCCACATGCTCAATGGAGTGTCAATTATTGATCCTATGACAACATGGATTGATGCGACTGTTGAAATCGACACGGATGTGACGATTATGCCTGGCTCTGCTCTTCACGGAAAGACGAAGGTTGCAGCTGGCGCTCTAATTGGCCCGCGAACAACGCTCACGAATGTAACTATCGACCGAGGTGCAGTTGTGATTGAATCCCGAGTTGCTGATTCGCAAATTGGTGCCGAGGCAAGTGTCGGTCCATTCTCTTTTATCCGTCCAGGAACTCACTTAGCGTCAAATTCCAAGGTCGGTGCCTATGTTGAAGTTAAGAACTCAAGCATTGGCGAATCTTCAAAAGTTCCTCATCTTTCATATGTTGGAGATGCCACGATTGGCGAAGGCACAAATATCGGGGCTGCCACTATTTTTGTGAATTATGACGGTGTAGAGAAACACCAGACCGTTGTCGGTGATCATGTGCGGGTGGGAAGTGACACTATGCTCGTGGCACCAGTACGAATCGGCGATGGTGCCTATACGGCAGCGGGTTCGATAATTACAGAAGATGTTCCTGCAGGCGCAATTGGAGTTGCACGCGCCAAGCAGCGAAATGTTTTAGGTTGGGTGCTTCGCCGGAGATCGGGAACGAAATCCGAACAAGCAGCTAGAGATGCAGGAGCCACCGAATCGACGCTTTAGGAGTAAGGGGATCATCAATGAGCGAACTTCGTCTCTCATCGGAAAAACGTTTGCGCGTTTTTTCTGGAAGAGGTTATCCGGAGCTAGCAGAAGAGGTCGCATCCGACCTTGGTATTGCAGTTACCCCAACATCCGCGTACGACTTCGCAAACGGTGAAATCTTCGTTCGCTTCGAAGAGAGTGTTCGCGGAAGCGATGCGTTTGTAATTCAAAGTCACGCAGCACCCGTAAACAAGCAAATCATGGAACAACTAATCATGGTCGATGCTCTTAAACGCGCATCAGCAAAGCGAATAACTGTCGTCGCTCCATTTTATGGATATGCCCGCCAGGACAAGAAGCACCGTGGGCGTGAGCCAATTTCAGCACGCTTGATGGCTGATTTATTTAAGACAGCCGGTGCAGATCGCTTAATGGTTGTGGATTTACATACCTCACAAATTCAAGGATTCTTTGATGGTCCGGTAGATCATCTTTTTGCACTTCCACTTCTCACTAATTATGTTGGCAGCAAAGTTGATCGCAACAACCTCACAATCGTTTCGCCAGACTCTGGGCGAGTTCGGGTAGCAGAACGTTGGTCTGATCTGATGGGTGGCTGCCCAATCGCATTTATCCACAAAACTCGCGATCCTCGTATCCCAAATGAAGCGACCATTGGCCGCATAGTTGGCGATGTAAAGGGACGCACCGCTGTCGTTATCGATGACATGATTGACACAGCAGGCACGATTGTTAAGGCAGTTGATGCATGTATTGAAGCAGGAGCATCAGAAGTAATTGTTGCTGCAACTCATGGAGTGCTGTCAGGTCCAGCTTCTGATCGTCTCAAAAACAGCGGCGCGACTGAAATTGTCATGACAAATACCCTTCCAATCCCAGAAGATCGTCGTTTCGATAAATTGACTGTGCTTTCAATTGCTCCATTACTAGCTCGCGCCATTCGCGAGGTTTTCGAGGACGGGTCGGTTACA